>OLHG01000372.1_pt1 | contig 31957 bp, 33 predicted proteins | sample 1605971 | NCBI WGS metagenome assembly OLHG01 (sample SAMN03283289) | human gut metagenome | biome: human-associated habitat; material: feces | host: Homo sapiens | place: Peru | collected 2012 | reverse complement strand
GACCAGTTGAAATTGAAAGTAGTAATAATAAATATTACATGAAAATTACTAAAGATGAAATTATTTAATGACTTAAAAAGTAAATTAAAAGGAAAAAATGAGTTGTCCGAAAAAATCGGACAGCTGGAATTGAGAATAGCAATATTAGTGTTGTTAATATAGTTGGAGTAATTTCAGAAAGTAAGGATAAACAATCTTATTGGAGAAAGTTAAAACAAAGACTGAAGAAAGAAGAAAATGAAATCGTTACAAATTGTAAAACTTTGAAATTGAGAATTGTAATGATAAATATCGCACAATAAATAATTAAATTTAAGAAAAAAGAAGTAAATACGAGGAACCTTCCGGAATATTATAATTGAATGGATATATTTTATAATATTCAAATATGGGAAGATATAAAAATGAAATGTCCGAAAAAATCGGACAATTGAAATTGAAAATAGCACTGATAATGTTGTATGATATAATAAACTAAATGAAAAAATAATTTTAAGACGATTACGAATCGTTATGCAAAACGTTTAAATAATTAATTTAATTTTAAGAAAAAAGAAGTAAATACGAGGAACCTTCCGGAATATTATAATTGAAGGGATATAATTTTATAATATTCAAATAGAGGAAGGTGTTGGAATGAGGCAAGATAAAATGCATTTAATTAATAAGATATTTAATAATGAAACTATTAGAACTGTATGGGATAAGGAAGAAGAAAAATACTATATTAGTGTTGTTGATATAGTAGGAGTAATTTCAGAAAGTAAAGATGGTAGAAAATATTGGAATAAATTAAAACAACGATTAAAAGAAGAAGGCAATGAAACGGTGACAAATTGTCACCAGTTGAAATTGAAAGCAACTGATGGTAAATATAGATTAACAGATGTTGTCGATATTGAAGGTATGTTTAGATTAATTGAGTCTATTCCAAGTAAAAATGCGGAACCGATAAAACAATGGTTAGCAAAATTAGGAAAAGAAAGAATAGATGATATATTTAATCCTTCACTAGCAGCCCAAAGAGCAATAGATATATATCGAGCAAAAGGCTATGATGAAAAATGGATTGCTAAAAGATTAAAAGGAATTCAAGAAAGAAAAGAATTAACTGATATTTGGCAAGAAAGTGGCATAACTGAAGGCAAAGAATACGCCATATTAACTAATGAAATATATAAAGAATGGTCAGGAATGACTGCTAAAGAATATAAACAGTATAAAGGCCTTCGTAAGGAATCACTAAGAGATAATATGGATAATATCGAAATAATACTAGCTGACTTATCTGAAGAAACTGCGAAAAGACTTGCTCAAAAACACAAACCTCAAGGTCCAGAGCAAAATAAAGAAGTTGCTAGAATGGGCGGACACGCTGCCAAAGTCGCTCGAGAGGATATCGAAAAGAATCTAGGCGAGGCAGTTATTACTAAACAAAATAGATTAGATTATGAATATGAAGAAACCATAAAATTAGATTCACCCAAAGAAGTAAAAGAAAATAGCTAATTATAGAAGCACCTTATAATTCTTTTTTTCTTGATATTTATGATTAATTGTGATAGTATATTAGGCAAATTGGAGGGGATTGGATGAAAACTATTGATATTTCTAAAAAGAAATTTTCTAATTTACAACCATTAACATTATCTAATAAAATTGTTAATACAGAAGCAGTTATTTATCATTTTAGATATAGTAGCGATTATGATGGAGTATTAAAAAAGCTTTATTTATCATCCGGTAATGTTTTTGCTAGTAAATTATATACAATAGAGATGCTTAATTATTATAGGAATATTTTACCAGAAAGTTTTGTTATTCCAGATGCATTAGTTAGTGTTAGGGGTGAAATAGTTGGGTTTTGTATGCCTAAGGTAATGGGCGATAATTTAAGCGTTTTACTTAGTGATGATAATGTTGATTATAGGGAACAATTATTTTATTTAAAATGTGTTGGTGAAGAAATAGAAAAACTAAATAATATTAGAAAATATTCTTGCTTAAAAGATATTTATTTTGGAGATTTACAAGAGTGTAACTTTGTTGTAGATAGAGATTCAAAAAAATTATTTGCCGTTGATTTAGATAGTTGTAAAATAAGTGGTAATGTAGCAATGGCATCTAGATATTTAAATCCTAAGGCATTACTTGATTCGACTATAAATAAGTACACTATAAATAAAGATGATAATGTTTTAGCTTATATTATTCCAACAAGTAATAGTGATTTATATTGTTATAATATTATGGTTTTAAATTACTTATATGGTGATAATATAAATAATTTAAGTGAATCGGCTTTTTATGATTATTTAAATTATTTAAGATATATTGGAATAGATTATAATTTGCTAGATAGTTTTAGTAAATTAGTGAAATATAAAGATAATGATAATATTAGTTATTATTTAGATTCTCTTAGTAGAGAAAATATTTGTAGGGCCAAGGGTCATGTATATAGAAGAGTTTTGGGGAAATAGATTTCAAAAATTTTTATCTCGAGAAAATAAAAAATAGTATTGTATCTATAAAAATATTATGTTATAATCTAATTGTTATTAAAATTACATAGAAGATGAGTAAATTAATAAGTAATTAATAGAGAACTTATGGTTGGTGGAAATAAGTAATTACCTTAATTGAAGCTACTTTTATAAATGCAACTAATACTTGCCGGGTAATACCGTTATCTAAATTAAGTTAAATAAAGGATGGTACCGTCTATTAAGACTCCTTAGTAGTACTATTCTTTTTTATTATTATGAAAGGGTGATAAAATGAAAAAATTAACAGGAGAACAAATAATTAGAACCTATATTGAATTCTTTAAAGAAAGAGGGCATACGGAAATAGAAAGTAGTAGTTTAATACCTCATGATGATCCATCAGTATTATGGATAAATGCTGGTGTTACACCACTAAAAAAATACTTTGATGGCACTGCTGTACCTACTAATAGAAGACTTACTAGTTGTCAAAAATGTATTAGAACAGGTGATATTGAAAGCGTTGGTAAAACTGCAAGGCACCATACATTCTTCCAAATGTTAGGTAATTTCTCAGTAGGAGATTACTTTAGAACAGAAGCTATAACATGGGCATACGAATTACTAACTAGTAAAAAATATTTTGATATTCCTAAAAGTAAACTATATGTAACTGTCTATCCAGAAGATAAAGAAACATATGATTTATGGGTAAAACTAGGTATTGATGAAAGTCATATCGTTAAACTAGAAAATAACTTTTGGGAAATAGGTGAAGGACCAAGCGGACCAGATAGTGAAATATTCTATGACCGTGGACCAAAGTATGATAAAGAAAAATTAGGTATTAAATTATTAGAAAATGAAATAGAAAATGATCGATATATTGAAATATGGAACAATGTCTTTAGTCAATATAATGCTAAAGAAGGAGTAGAAAGAAGTAAATACGAAGAATTACCAAGTAAAAATATTGATACCGGTATGGGTGTTGAAAGAATGGCTTGTATCTTACAAGAAACAGAAACTAACTATGAAACTGACTTATTCATGCCAATCATGGATGAAATATCTGAAATATGCCAAATCAAGTATCAAGGTCAAATGGAATTTAAAGTAATTGCTGACCATATTAGAACAATAACATTTGCTATCTCCGATGGTGCTAGTTTTGAAAACTATGGTCGTGGCTATGTCCTAAGAAGATTATTAAGAAGAGCTGCTCGTATGGGTAGAAAACTAAATATTAATCATACTTTCATGGATAGATTAGTAGATGTTGTTGTAGACAAATATATGAGTATTTATCCAGAACTAGCACAAAATAGAAACAGAATTAAAGAATTAGTAGTTAAAGAAGAAGAATTATTCCAAAAGACTTTACTACAAGGTGAGAAAAGACTAGAAACTATCTTTAAGACTAACAAAAAAAGAATTATATCAGGTGCTGATGCTTTCAAATTATATGATACTTATGGCTTCCCAGTTGAATTAACTGAGGAATATGCCACAGAAAATAACTTTATCGTTGATACTGAAGGCTTTAAGAAATATATGGATGCCCAAAAAGAACAAGCAAGATTAAATAGAAAAGTTGATAACTCTATGAATATGCAAAATGAATTATTACTTAACTATAAAAAAGAATCTAAATTTGTTGGCTATGAAAAACTTGGTGTTAAAACAAAAGTCTTAGATATTATTAAAAATAACAAACTAGTTGAAAGAAGTAATACTGAGTGCTATATCTTCCTAGAAGAAAACCCATTCTATGCTGAAAGTGGCGGTCAAGTAAGCGATAAAGGATATTTAAAAAATGATGATTGCAAACTAGAAGTCTTAGATGTTATCAAATGTCCCAATAAACAACATTTACTTCATGTTAAAGTCTTAGAAGGTGAAGTAGTAGCAGGTGCTGAAATCCTTACTCATGTATTACAAGATGTTCGAGAAGCAACTTGTCGAAATCATAGTTCTACGCACTTAATACAAAAAACATTACAAGAATTATTAGGAAGTTCTGTTCATCAAGCCGGATCAAAAGTAGATGAAAACACCTTCAGATTTGACTTTAATTATCACGGCAGACTATCTGATGAATTAATAGTTAAAGTAGAAGAAGAAGCCAATAAAAAAGTAGCTGCTGCCGTAGATGCTAAAATATCATATATTGATATTGAAGACGCTAAAAAACTAGGTGCTATGGCTCTATTTGAAGATAAGTATGAAAAAGTAGTAAGGGTAGTTCAACTAGGAGATTCTATCGAATTATGTGGAGGAACTCACGTAAATAATACTAAAGATATCGGAAGAATTGCTATTCTAAGTGTTGAAAACAAAGGCGCTGATACCTTTAGATTAGAAGGTACTACTAAAGATAAAATAAAAGATAAAATAGTTGAGTTATTAGTACCTTACCAAGAAGAAGTTAATAAGCTATTAGATAAATGTAATAAACTAGTCGCTAAAGCTAAAGAAGAAGGAATTGACTTAAACTTTAACTTTGAATTTGCTGATATTGACTACCAAGGATATCAAGATATTGTAAATTATAAGCAAGAAATGGAAAGATTAAAACAAACTGCTAAAGAACTAGATAAAGAATATCAAAATAATTTAGCTAAAAAGTCATTAAGCGATTTAACAGAATTTAAAAATCTACTAGAGGAAGTTAACGGATATAATATTTTAATTGGTCTATGTAAAAACTATGATGTATCTATATTAAAACAAGTAATAGATAGTCTAAGTAATACATATCCTAACAGTTTTATCTTATTAGCTAATGTTAAAGAGAGTAGCATGAACATCTTTGCTAAATCAACAATTGATAACGATAACATTCACTGTGGTAATATTGTTAAAGAAATATCTTCATCATTAGGAGGTAATGGTGGTGGAAATGCCAAATTTGCCCAAGGTGGAGCTACTAAAACTGATAATCTAAAAGATATCTTAGCAAATTATAAAACTAAAATAGTTGAAATCTTAAAATAGTGTTCGAAAGAATGCTATTTTTTGTAATAATATATAATTATTAAATAAAAAATGATACAATGTAGATATAAAGTGAGTGATTACATGAAAAAAATATTATTAGTAGAAGACGATATTACTATTCATAATTTAATTAAAGAACTTTTATTAAATGAAGGATATTCAGTTATTGATGCTTATTCCGGTACAGAAGCCCTTATCTTATTAGAGCGTGAAAGTGTTAATCTAATTCTTTTAGATTTAATGCTACCAGGAATTAATGGTGAAGAAATTATAAAAAAATATAACCACATTCCAATTATTGTTATAAGTGCTAAAACAACTATTGAAGATAAAGTCGGTAATCTATTAAATGGTGCTGAAGATTATATAACTAAACCATTCAATAATGACGAATTACTAGCGCGAATAAAAATAAGACTACGACCAAGTAAAAATATTAACAATGAATTAATATATAAAGAATTACACTTATTAGATGACAAACGAACATTATATATAAACGAAAACAAAGTAAATCTAACTAAAACAGAATATGCCATCTTAAAACAATTAATAATTTATCAAAAAGAAGTAATATCTAAAAGTAAATTATTAAATCTAATTTGTATTGATACACCAGATTGTGACGAGAACTCCCTAAAAGTACATATAAGTAATTTAAATAAAAAAATCTCTAAGTATACTAATATCAAATATATAGAATCTGTTTGGGGAATTGGCTATAAATTATCTATAGAATAAATCTTAACCAAATCTTAACTTTTTCTTAACTATTATCTTAACTATTTATTGTTAAGATATATACAGAAAGGAGAAATGTAGAATGGAATATATATTAGAAACTAATAATCTCACAAAAAAGTATGGCAAATTTCGAGTATTGACAGATATTAATATGCATATTCCTAAAAATGCTATTTACGGACTCATTGGTAAGAATGGTGCTGGCAAAACAACATTAATAAGAATAATGACCGGCTTACAAAGACCTACTAGTGGAACATACTCTATCTATAATATTGCTTATAATAATAAAATGATTTTAAAAGAAAGAAATAGAATTAGTGCTATTATTGAGTCTCCGGCCATATACTCAAACTTATCAGCTAAAGATAATTTAATAGAGCAATATAAAATAATTGGCCGACCAATCGATGGAGAAGTAGATAAAATATTAGAACTAGTCGGACTAAACAATATTGGGAAAAAACTAGCTAGATATTTTTCACTAGGAATGCGTCAAAGACTTGGAATAGCCATTTCTTTATGCTCCAATCCTGACTTTCTAATCTTAGATGAACCAATAAATGGACTAGATCCTGAAGGAATTGTTGATATTAGAGAATTACTATTAAAACTAAACAATAACGGAATAACTATCTTAATTTCGAGTCATTATCTTGATGAATTATCAAAGATTGCTACTTACTATGGTTTTGTCCACGATGGTAAAATTGTAAAAGAAATAAGTGCTAATGATTTAACAAAAAGTATGCGTAAAAGAATAGAAGTAAAAGTAAATGAAGTAAAAGATTTAGTAAAATATCTAGAATTAAATAATATATCATATGAAGTAATTAATAATAATACCATCTATATTTATGACAAGATAAACTTATCAGATATTATTTTAAAATTATCTAAAACAAACTGCATCGTTGAAAGTATTACTGAACATGAAGAAACCCTAGAAAATTACTATATGAACTTAATAGGAGGACACAATAATGAATAAACTATTAAATGCCAACTTCTATCGCCTTAAAAAGAGTCGCTGTTTTTGGACCTTATTTATAATAATTGGCCTTCTAGGTATCTATATGTATATAAATAATAATGGCCTTAATCCTAAAACGTGTGTAAATTGTGAAAATGAATTAGGAGAAGTATTCTTTAGTTTCTTACCATGGAATTGGATAATCATGCCCATATTTATTAGTATATTTACTGGTAATGATTTCGCAGATGGAACAATCAAAAATAAAATTATAGTAGGCCACTCCAGACTAAGTATTTATCTATCAAATTTATTAGTAAATATAATAGTAAGCTTTATATACAGTGCTATCTATATCATAACTACAGTAATTACTAGTCTAATACTTAAATATAGTATCACCATACCAACTAATAAGTTTATTGACTTATTAATAAATTCTATCTTCTTAACCATTAATTTTTCAGCAATATTTACATTTATATCAATGATATGTTTTGGAAAATCATCAGGCACAATTTCTTTAGTAGTAGTCATTTGGTCAATAATAATAACAACCGGTCTTTTAAGTAAACTATCTAGCACTACAGGAATCTACAAAACACTGTATGAAGGCATATTAAAACTAATTCCCTATGGGCAAGCTATTCAAATAAATGATTTAACAAATAATTATGGAGATTTCTTAATATATTCAATCGCGCTTATAATAATATTTAACTTTTATGGTATAATACTGTTTGATAGAAAAGAACTAAATTAGAAAGGATTTGATTATAATGAGTATATATATTATTTTTCTTATAATATCTCTAGTACTCATTATAATCTTTTTAATTTACTATATCATCAGTATCAATATCTCAATAAAAGAAATAGAAGATAACCTAGATATAATTCTAAACAATGATACTAATAAATTAATTACTATTTCCACTAATAATAAAAGGCTAAATAAGTTAGCAATTACCCTAAATACTAGCCTAAGAAAAATAAGAAAGTTAGAAATTACCTATAAAAATGGTAATAAAGAATTACAAGAATCAATAACTAATATATCCCACGATTTAAGAACCCCACTAACAGCTATAAAAGGTTATATTGACTTAATAAAAAAAGAAAAAAGTAAAAAGAAAATAGTTGAATATTTAAAAATAATAGAAAACAAGACTGAAGATCTTGCAATTCTGACTGAACAACTATACGATTATTCAAAAAGCTTAGATTTAAAAGATAAATTAAAGAAAGAAAAAGTATGCATAAACGATATTTTAGAAGATACCATTTTATCATACTATGCTCTAATAAAGAAAAAGAATCTTACACCAGAAATAAATATAACAACTAAAAGAATATATCGAAAGATAGATAAAAACATGGCTATTCGTATTTTAGAAAATATTATTTCTAATACAATTAAATATACTGATGAAGATATAAAAATAACTCTATTAGATAATGGCAAAATAATTATAAAGAATAAATCTCACGCACTAGATAATACTACAGTAAATAAGATATTTAATAGATATTATACTGTTGAAAGTGGTAGTAATACATCAGGAATAGGATTATCTATTGCTAAACAATTAGTAAATATTAATGGCGGCAAAATAACTGCTAAATATTCTCAGGGATGTTTAATAGTGGAGTTAGAATTTTAAAAATTATTGTAAAGTTCAATGTCTTTCTTAAGAAAAACATCTTAACCGTGATATAATATTAAATATAGTTAAAGCAAATACTTTAGTAAGAGGTGAAGATAAGATGATTAAAGGAAAACCATTTGTAAAATGGGCAGGAGGAAAAAGACAAATTATAGATAAATTAAAACAATATGCCCCAGAAGAATATAATACTTATTATGAACCATTTGTTGGTGGAGGAGCACTACTATTTGAACTATCTCCTAAAAAAGCTGTTATTAACGATAGCAATAAAGAACTAATGAACGTGTATGAGTGTATTAAAGATGAGAAAAAGTTTGAAGCCATGTGCCGAGAACTAAATCATCACGAAGCAGAACACTCCGAAGAATACTATTATAAAATTAGAAATCTAGACAGAGACAAAAAGAAGTTTAATAAACTAATTGATTATAAAAGAGCGGCCCGTACGATTTATCTAAATAAAGCTTGTTTTAATGGTTTATACAGAGTTAATAGTAAAAATGAGTTTAATGTCCCATTTGGGAAGAAAACTAAAGTAAATACATATGAAGGACAGAATCTAGGTATTATATGTGGTTTTTTAAATTATAACAATATTAAATTACTATCTGTTGACTTTGAAGAAGCTGTTAAAGATGCCAAAAAAGGTGATTTTATTTACTTTGATCCACCATATGATTCTGATACATCAACATTTAATAGTTATACAGAAGAAGGCTTTGATAAAAATGAGCAAAGAAGACTTGCCAGAGTATTTAAAGAATTATCTGATCGTGGCTGTTATGTAATGCTTACTAATCATAATACAATCTTAGTAAATGAATTATATAAAGATTTTAATATTCATGTAATTGAGGCCAAAAGAAATATAAATGCTAACGGAAAGAAAAGAGGAAAAGTAGAAGAAGTTATTATTACAAATTATGAAAATAAAAAAGGATTTGAATAATATATTTATAATTTATCAACGACTTTTCAGTAGGACTTTGTTTTATGACAAGTCCTATTTTTTCATATCTAACAAATAATGACAAAAAAAATTAACCAAAAGTAAATAAATATGATATAATACTATTTAGTTTGGGGAGTGTTAAAATGAGAACAGATGACTTTGATTATTATTTACCAGAAGAATTAATCGCTCAAGTACCTATCGAGAAAAGAGATACTTCAAGATTAATGGTTCTAGATAAGAAAACCGGTGCAATAAAGCACGAAGTATTTCATAACATAATTAACTATTTAGAAAAAGGTGATATCTTAGTACTTAATGATACTAAAGTAATACCTGCTAGATTATTTGGCGTCAAAAAAGATACTGAAGCCCACATTGAAATACTACTTTTAAAAAATATTGAAAATAACGATTGGGAATGTCTAGTAAAACCCGCTAAAAGAGTAAAAGTAGGAACAGAAATATCTTTTGGTGATGGTTTACTAACAGCAATATGTCTAGAAGAAAAAGAAGAAGGCATAAGAGTATTTAGATTAGTTTATACTGGAGTATTATATGAAATACTAGATAAACTAGGCACTATGCCACTACCACCATATATTAAAGAGAAACTAGAAGATAAAGATCGTTATCAAACAGTATATGCTAAAAACGTTGGCTCTGCCGCTGCACCTACTGCCGGCTTACACTTTACTAAAGAATTACTAAAAGAAATAGCCGACAAAGGTGTAAAAATATGCTATGTAACATTGCACGTTGGTTTAGGAACATTCCGCCCAGTCAATGTTGAAGATGTCACAAAACATAAAATGCATAGCGAATATTACGTTATGAATAAAGAAACCGCTGACACTTTAAACGAAGCCAAGAAAAATGGTCAAAGAATCATTAGCGTTGGCACAACATCAACAAGAGTCTTAGAAACCATAGCTAGTAAATACCAAGAATTTTGTGAATGTAGTGGATGGACCGATATCTTTATCTATCCTGGCTATGAATTTAAGGCCATCGATGCTTTAATAACTAATTTTCACTTACCAAAATCAACTTTAATTATGCTAGTATCAGCCCTAAGTACGAAAGAAATTATCCTTAATGCTTACCAAGAAGCTGTTAAAGAAAAGTACCATTTCTTTTCTTTCGGCGATGCTATGTTTATCAAATAACCGTAAAATTTGTGTAAAATTGAAAAAAATATCAAAAAAAAGAAGTAAATTACAAAAAAATACGGAATATTATAATTGGAGGGCCATGTAGTATGCATATTACCAATGAACTTATCAATGAAATAAGAAATAAAACAAACATTGTTGATATTATCTCTAATTATGTTCATCTAGATAAAAGAGGAAAAAATTATTTTGGTGTCTGTCCATTCCATGATGACCATTCTCCTAGTATGTCAGTATCAGCAGAAAAACAAATATATCGATGCTTCTCTTGTGGAGCTTCTGGCAATGTCTTTAACTTTGTTGCGGACTATGAACATATTGACTTCTATGATGCTGTTAAATTACTTGGAGAAAAGTTAGGCTACAACATCAGTGGTACTAAAAAAAGCCATATCAACAATAGTGAAAGCACTTATCTAGAAATATATAATATAGCCAATAAGTTTTATCAAAACAACTTAAATACTTCTCTAGGTGTTAGTGCTATGGAGTTCCTTATTGATAAAAGAAAACTAGATAAAGAAACTATTAAAAAATTTGGTATTGGCTTATCTATTCCTCGTTTATCATTAACAGATTATCTTCTTCAAAAACAATATAGTCTTAATAAACTAATTGATATAGGATTATCTAATGAAACAGGACATGATTTATTTACCAATAGAGTAATGTTTCCTTTATATGACTTAAGTGGTAATGTTGTAGGCTTTAGTGGTAGAATATATAATACTAAAGATAAAAGTAAATATATAAACACTAAAGAAACAGAACTATTTAAAAAAGGTAATCTCTTATATAATTATCATAATGCTAAGGAAAACTTAAAAAAGAGTGATTATATAATTGTTATGGAAGGATTTATGGATGTTATAAGAGCCTCTATGGCTGGTGTAAATAATTGTGTTGCCACGATGGGAACTGCCTTAACTGATAATCACATCTTACTACTAAGAAAACTAAGTGATAATATAATATTATGTTTTGATGGCGATGACGCTGGTGATATGGCTACTGCATCCGCTATTGAATTATTAAAGAAACATGATATCGAACCCAAAGTTATCAGACTAGAAGAAAAAGATCCTGATGAATATATTATCAAAAGAGGAAAAGAAGCCTTTCTTGAAAAAGTAAAGAATCCTCTAAGTGTTATTGAATATTTAATGGGTAAATATAAACAAGGTAAGAATATGTCCGATGTATCTGATATATCTAAATATATTGATATGTCGATAAAAGAATTAATTAATACTAAAGATAAAGTATTAGTTGAACTTACTCTAAAAAGATTATCCACAGAATATAATATATCTTATGATAATTTAAAAGAAAAATATGAACTATATTATCAAGAAAGAAAGACTATTAACTTAAAAATACCTTCAAAAGTTAAAAAAACTTATAATAGGTATGGACAAGCACAAAGAAATATAGTATATTATATGGCTAGAAATGAAGAAATACTTAATTATGTTCGCACCAAAGTACCATATTTTCCTGATAACGCTATTAGACTATTAGTAACAGAAATGTATTATTATTATGATAATTATGGAATATTCACTATTGCGGATTTTCTAAGTTATATTCACGATAAAGAAGAAATAAATAATACGTTTGTGGAAATAATAAATAGTGATTTACCAGAAATAAAAGTTGATGAAGAAATAAATGATTATATTAAAGTAATTAATGAATATATCGTTAAAAACAAAATAGAAAAATTAGAAGTAAAATTAAAAGAAGAAATAAATATAATGGAAAAAGCAAAAATTCTTGATGAAATTATGAAGTTAAAGGGAGTGAAACAATGATTGAAGAAATAAAGCCTTTTGAAAAAAGAAAAGAAGAACTAATTAAGATGGGATTAGAGTCAGGGTTTGTTACCTATGAACAATTAGCAAATGCTCTAAAAGGACTAGAACTAGATAATGATAGTCTAGATGAGTTATATAATTCTTTAATGGAAAACAATATTCAAGTAGTAACAGATGAAGATTTAGCGGGTGGCACTGATGAAGAAGACGATGGTGGTAATATTGAAGACTTACTTAAAGATAGTACTATTGCTAAAGAAATAACTATCAACGACCCTGTTAGAATGTACTTGAAGGAAATAGGTAAAATATCTTTATTATCCTTAGATGAAGAAATGGCTTTATCAGAACGTATTGTTAATGGTGATGAAGAAGCTAAAAATATCTTAGCAGAATCAAACTTACGTTTAGTAGTTAGTATTGCTAAAAGATATGTTGGTCGTGGAATGTTATTCCTAGATTTAATTCAAGAAGGTAATATTGGCTTAATGAAAGCCGTTGAAAAATTTGATGCTACAAAAGGATATAAGTTCTCAACATATGCTACATGGTGGATAAGACAAGCTATTACTAGAGCTATTGCTGACCAAGCTAGAACTATCAGAGTACCAGTTCATATGGTTGAAACAATCAATAGATTATCTCGTTATCAAAGACAACTTACCCTAGAACTAAATCGTGAACCAACCGAAGAAGAATTAGCTAAGAAGATGCACTTATCTCTAGATAAAGTTAGAGAAATAGTTAAAATAGCTCAAGAACCTGTTAGCCTAGAAACACCAATCGGTGAAGAAGATGACTCCCATTTAGGAGATTTCGTTAAAGATGAAAGAAGTATGTCTCCTGAAGAATATACTATTCATGAAGTATTAAAAGATGAAATATCTGATGTTTTACTTACATTAACTGAAAGAGAAGAGCAAGTATTAAGACTAAGATTCGGTCTAGATGATGGTTCTTGTAAAACTCTTGAAGAAGTAGGTCAAATGTTTGGCGTAACTCGTGAAAGAATAAGACAAATCGAAGCTAAAGCTTTAAGAAAATTAAGACATCCATCACGTTCTAAAAAACTAAAGGATTTCTTAAATGATTAAATTATCTAAAAGATTATTAGCTATTGCAAACTTAATAGATGATAATAGTAAAGTAGCAGATATTGGATGTGATCACGGACTAGTAAGTATTTACTTAGCTATGAATAAACAAAATATAAGTATTATTGCTAGTGATATTAACCAAAATGCCCTAGATAATGCTATTAAAAACATTAATAAATATCATCTAGAAGATAAAATAAAAGTATGTCTATCTAATGGCCTTGATAATATTAATGATGAAATAGATACCATAATTATCTCGGGCATGGGTGGTCATACTATTATAGATATCCTAACAAATAACCAAGAAAAGTTAAATACCGTAAATAATATCATTATTCAAAGCAATAATGATATCGAATATGTTCGAAGAAAAATAGTTAAATTAGGATATTATATCAGCAAAGAAAAATTAATCTTAGATAAAAATATATACTATACTGTAATACTATTTACTAAAGGTAAAAAGAAATATACTAATAAAGAATATTATTTTGGACCAATATTATTAAAAGAAAATAGTAAAATATTTATTGAAAAAAATAATAAAGAATATACTAAACTAGTAAATATAAAAAATAATATTCCTAAAAGAAAACTACTAATTAGATTAAAAATATTAAAAGAATTACATATGTATAAATAAGCAAATGGTTTGGATAACTATTTGTTTTTTAAGTTGATAGAAAAGATGAAAGGCAACAAATATAGAGATTACTGTAAATGGTAAAATAAAATGTAGGAAATCGGTAAATTTAAATGTCGGTTTTCCTACATCTTTTTTAATGATACAATTAACATTAAATTTGATTGTTAATGTGTTATAATAATGTAGAGGTGTCAGAATGAAAAAATATAATGTAATAGTGGTCTTTAGCAAGGACTTAAATAAAACTCTAATGTGTAAAAGGGCAAAAAATCCTTACAAAGGAATGTTTAATTTAGTTGGAGGAAAAATTGATAAAGAAAATGATGGTTTAAATGAGGCATATAGAGAACTTAGGGAAGAAACTAACATTAATTGTGATGATGTTTTATTGATACATTTTATGAATATCGAATATATTACTTTGAATAAGTCAATTGAAGTGTATTACGGTATATTGAATAAAGATGTATGCATCATTGAAGAAGTTAATAAACTTGAGTGGGTTGATATAAACGATAACTTTTTTGATATGAACAAGTACGCTGGAGAAGGTAATATAGGACATATAATTGAAGAAATAAAAATTGAGTTGAATAATAAAAACATAGATTTATAATTCTTGGCATTGCTATACATTTAATTTAAACAACTTAAAAAATGAGTATAATGATATGCACACATGTAGATATGTGTGCTTTTTGATGAAAATCAAATGTTAGTTAGAAATAAGTATGCTCATAATAAATATTAAAAGAATTACATATGCATAAATAAGCAAATGGTTTGGATAACTATTTGCTTTTAAATTTAACTTATCACAAGACCATGAAACATCCAAATAACCTTTACAACTATTGCTTTTTGTTTTATAATTAATTAGGAGGATGGTTATGGGAAGAGAATTAAGAAGAAAACAAGCAAAAAAAGAAGGAAAGAGTCTAAAGAATGAAAATATTACTGAAGATTATAATTTAACAAAATTTGTTAAATTATCAGTAATCGTTATTTTATCAGCAGTATTTTTATATTTAGTATCTGCTATATTTATAACTAAAGAAATAAACTTATTTGGTAAAAATAATACTACTAACACAACTAATCAAACAGTTAGTAATGCTATCTTAGCCAAAAGTATTTTTAATCAAAGTGAAGAATCATACTATGTATACTTTTATGATTTTAAGGAAAGTAATAATAATATAAATACTATAGTATCAAGTAAACTAAGTGAATCTAAAGTATATCGTGTTGATACATCATCAAGTTTTAATTCTAAATACGTAAGTGATACATCTAATAGAAATGCTACAACATTAGATGACTTAAAGGTAGTAAAAAATACCCTAATTAAAATAGAAGGGGACACTATTACTATGTATTTAGAAGGAGAAGAAGAGATAACAAATAATTTAAGTAAATAAAGGAGAATATATGTTTAATTTAAAAAATAGAGTAGTAGTTATTACCGGTTCTTCAAGTGGATTAGGTAAACAAATGGCTTATGCTTTTGCTAAACAAGGTGCTAATTTAGTATTGTTAGCAAGAAGAATAGAAAAGTTAAATGAACTATCACAAGAAATTAAAGCCTTAGGAGTTGATGCCTTAGCTATTAAATGTGATGTTACAAAGCCAAATGAAATAGACGAATCTGCTAAAAAAGTAAAAGAATATTATGGTAAAGTCGATATCTTAGTCAATTGCGCTGGTTCTGCTAAAAATAATGGTGTTCTAAACATGACTGATGAAGAATGGAACTTTACTATTGATACTGACTTAAATAGTGTCTTCTATGTTACAAGAGCCTATGCTAATATTATGAAAGAAAATAACTATGGTAGAATTATTAATATTGCCTCAATGTATGGTATGGTAGGAAATACGGCATTAGATACGGTTGCTTATCATTCCTCTAAAGGCGGAGTTATTAATTTCACACGAGCTGTTGCAGCCGAACTTGCTAAATATAATATTACTTGTAATGCAATCTGCCCAGGTTATTTTGAAACAGAATTAACCCGTGATACATTAAACACTAAAGAATTTATTGATTATATGAAATTAACTGTACCTTTAGGAAGATATGGTAAAGAAGGAGAATTAAATGCGGGGGCAATATTTTTAGCTAGTGATGAAGCAAGCTATGTTACAGGAGTAATTCTACCAATTGATGGTGGATATACCGCTGTATAGATAAGGAGTTAAAAAATGGAACACAAAAACACAATAAAAAGGGATAGATTATATGTTGGCGAGTTAGTAATGCCTTATGAATATCAATTAAATGATAATGGTAAAGTAGTTGTATATATATATGATACTTGTCGTAATATTTTATTTAGCCTAGATAATGATCTGGCCAATGATGTTTTATTTGAGTCCCCACAATATCCAGTAGTAAATATTACTAATCCAACTAGATATATCAATAGTGGAATCGTAGTTAAAGATGCTATTTGTCTAGATGAATTGTTAAAATATTTTGGTTATCCAGAAGAATTAACTGAAGAAGATATAAAACAAATACGTCAAACATTCTTTACAGGAGACTTCTGCTTAAATAATGCTAAGTTATTTGGCTATCAAGAAATAAACGCAGAAGATATGACATTCTATGATGAAAATAAACAAATAATAACTGACCCAGTATTATTAGAAGAAAAAAGAGCATCATATCGAAAATTACAAGAAATGGGACATCGTATGGTAAAACATATTGGTAATGGGGCTTTGTCATCAGATTATTTTAATATTCTAGATAAAAAAGCCGACAATTCAATATATGACTTTGTTGACGGATACGTTGAACACATCGATTCTTTCGCACCTGTTACAAAAGAAGGACATGGAAGAGTATTAAAAAAACATTAAAATCTAAGTAATGTATTGTCAAATGATAATATATTACTAGATTTTTTTCTTTATATTTGATAAAATTACTATAGAAGAGAGTGAGTTGATATAATGAGTCGTGTAGATGATAAAAAGATGGTTAATGATATAAGATTGTTATCATTAGATATGATAAATAATGCTGGTAGTGGTCATCCGGGCATATGTTTAGGAGCCGCTAACATTATGTATGCTTTATTTAAAGAACACTTAGTTTATGATTTTGATAATCCTGCTTGGTGTAATCGTGATAGATTTATCTTGAGTGCTGGTCATGGTTCAGCTTTACTATATGCAACCCTTTATTGCACAACTAATGACTATACTATTGATGATTTAAAGCAATACCGTGTGCTTAATTCAATCACTCCAGGACATCCGGAATTAAACATTAATAAACGTATTGAAGCTACAACCGGTGCCTTAGGAGAAGGTGTAGCGACCTCAGTCGGACTTGCTATGGCTGAAAAGCACCTAGAAGCAATATTTAACAAGAAAAAAGAAATATTATTTGATTATAACATATACTGCTTATGTAGCGATGGCGACTTAATGGAAGGAATATCTTATGAAGCAGCCTCTCTAGCCGGCCAATATAACCTATCTAATCTTATTCTTTTATATGATGCTAATAATACAACCCTTGATGGTAAATTAGATAAAGATTATAACGAAAAGATTGCTGATATGTATACTGCCTTAGGATTCTTAGTTCTAATAGTAAAAAATGGTGAATCAATCAAAGAAATAAATAAAGCTATCTATGCTGCTAAAAAGAGTAATAAACCATCATTAATTATCGTTAATACTACAATAGGTAAATATTCTTTATATGAAGGAGAAAATACTATTCATGGTAAACTAGATAAAGATGACTTAACATCCATAAGAGAAAAACTCGACTTTACAAATGAATTTACTCCTGATGAAGAAAACATTGAAGCCCTAAAACAACATATCAAGGTAAGAAATGATAACGTTTATAGTGCTTGGTATCAAGATTATGAAAACTATGTTAGAAATGCTACTGATGAAGAAGTAGAAAATTTAAATGATTATCTTGAAAATGAACCAATAATGCTTCAACTAGATAAAGTAATTGACCAAGATAAAATCTTATTAGATAGTGGTATGCGTGATATAAACTTCCAAATTATGAATGTTATATCTACATTTATTCCAACTTTTGTTGGCGGAGGTGCTGATACAATAGCCTCTACTAAAACTTATCTAAAAGGTAAAGGTAATTACACTAAAGATAACTATGCCGGAAGAAATATTAACTTTGGTGTTCGAGAAAACGCTATGGGAGCCATCTTAAATGGTTTTGCCTTAACAGGTTTTCATCCATTTGGTAGCACATTCTTAACATTCTCTGACTTTATGAAACCATCCATTAGAAATAGTGCTTTAATGAACTTACCGATAACTTATATATTTACCCATGATAGTTTTACTATTGGTAGTGATGGTGCAACTCATCAACCAGTTGAACAACTAGGTATGTTAAGAACTATTCCTAACCTACAAGTATTTAGACCATGTGATTATAAAGAATTAATAGGTGCTTGGAACTTAATCTTAAAAAGTAATAACCCAAGTGCTCTAATAGTTGCTAAAAATCCTACGGAAACATTTAAGTTCACCTCTATAGAAGAAGTATCTTTCGGAGGTTATGTTATCAGTGAAGTTAAAAATAGACTAGACTTAATAATTGTCGCTAGTGGTTCTGAAGTAACTCTTGCTATGCAATTAAAACAAGAACTTCTAAAAAGTTTTATCGAAGCTAGAATAGTTTCTATGCCTAATATCGATTTATTCTTTAAACAAGATTTAGCTTATCGTAATCAAGTATTACCTAAGAATTATAAAAAAGTAGTTATCGAGTTCTCTAACGATCCTAATTGGTATCGTATTGCTAGTGATGAAGAAGATATCATTAGAATAAATCACTTCGGTAAAAGTGGTAGTCCTAAAGACTTATTAGAAGAGTTTGAATTAGATATTCCAAATATCGTTATAAAAATAAAAAATAGATTATAATTCGACAAAAAACACTATATCATTACCATATAATTAATAATGGTGATGGTATGAGAGTATTTTATCTATTTAGAATTAATAAATATTTTGCTAATGTCTATAAAAATAAACCATATAAAATGTATCAAGTCCTAGAAGAAATGTATTACACTAAAGATTTTGATATGAATATTACTTATCGTTATTTTGAACAAATAGCTATTCCCTTTAACAAAAACTCTATAAATACTTATCTGAAAAATATAGATAGCTATAATTACTATAACCAAGGTAATATTCATTACATAACAGAAAATAGAGTAGTAGTAAGTAAATTAATAGTAAGTAATTGTAATTTAAAATTAAAAACTATTGGTAATTACTCTTACTTATTTAATGTAATAAATGACTATGCTAATAACATCTTTGTCTGCGATTTTGATAATAAAGACTATTTTTGGTTAAATAAAATAACAAGTAATATAGACAATAGAGTAGTTATCTAGTATAATTAACTAAGGAGGGATAAGGTATGCTAAGAGATATATTATATTTAGTATTTGGCCTTGTTGTAGGAGCAGTTATTGGATTCTTTTTAGCAAGAAATTATATGAAAAAATATTTAAAGAAGAATCCACCTATCAATGAACAAATGATTAAAACAATGATGAGCTCAATGGGAAGAACACCTACCCAAAAACAAGTAAATCAAATGATGAAACAAATGAATAAATATATGTAATTTATTTGTTTTTTCTTTATAATAGGAGATGTTATATATGAATGACATAATTATTAAAACATATAACTTTATTGATACTCTAGATAATTCAACCCTAATTAAAGAATTACTAGATAGTAAAAAGAAGTTATTATCTAATCAAGAAGTAATTACCTTAGTAGATAAATTTAATCACGAAGAAGATACTACGAAATTAATAAGTATTAAAAGTAAATTATTTGAGAACGAAGAATATAAAAAGTATCTAGATAATTATAATAAACTAAGTAGTTATATCTTAAAAATAAGTAATCAGTATAAAAAATATACAAGTACTAGAGTTTGTATATAGGAGGTATATATGCGTATTATCAGTGGTAGTTTAAAAGGAAGAAATATTGATTCCTATAATATAGAAGGTACTAGACCAACAATGGATCGTGTTAAAGAAAGCGTCTTTGCCACAATTAGTAGTAAAATACCAGGTAGTGTTAGCCTAGATTTATTTTGTGGTAGTGGTTCATTAGGTATTGAAGCCATTAGTAATGGTAGTAAATATTGCTACTTTAATGATTCTAATAAAATAGTTATCAGTAAATTAAAAGAGAATATTAATAAGTTTAAAATAGAAGATAAGTGCTATCTAACAACAATGGACTATAACCAAGCTCTAAAATATTATCGAGATAGAAATATAAAATTTGACTTAGTATTTTTAGACCCACCATATAAAGACTTAGTTATTGATAATATTTTAAATACTTTAGATGAATATCAACTATTAAATAAAAATTCTCTAGTAATATGTGAATATTCAACTAATATTAATAATGAAAATAATAATTATGAATTAATAAAAAATAAACGTTATGGTGATAAATATATCAACATATACGAATATCAGTAGGAGGAATTATGCATAAAGGAAAAATAATCGTAATCGAAGGTTCTAGTGATGGAATAGGTAAATCAACCCAATTAGAACTCTTAAAAGAACATTTAATAAAAGAAGGATATGAAATAGTTAATCATCACTTCCCATCATATCATACTTATCATGGAGTACCAGTAGAAAAATATTTACAAGGAGAATATGGTAAAGTTTCTGAATTATCACCATATTTTATAAATAGTTTATATGCTCAAGATCGCGCTATAACATGGAAAACTGAATTAGAACCCTTATATAATGAAGGAAAGATTATCTTATTAGATAGATATACAACATCAAGTTTAATATATCAATCTGCTGTAATAGAAGATATCGAAGAAAGAAAAGCCTTCATTGACTATGTAACTGATTTTGAATATAACAAATTAGGAATTCAAAAACCTGATAAAGTTATATTCTTAACCGCACCATTTGATTTAGTTCAAAGTATGCGTCGAGCTAGGCAAAACAACGACGGTGTTCAAAATGATATCCACGAAAGAGATATAGCTTTTCTAAAAAAAGTATATGATAATGCCTTATTTGTAGCAGATTATCTATCATTTGATATAGTAGAATGTAGTACTAATGATAAAATGAAAAGCCCCTCAGAAATTCATAATAAAGTCTATCGACTAGTTAAGTAAAAAATGATAATTTACAAATAAACAATTGACACTATAAAAGGATTATGCTAAACTTAATGTATAAAGTAGAGGAGGAAAATGATGAAAAAATTAAATAAAAAAGGATTTACTTTAGTAGAGTTATTAGCAGTAATTATTATACTAGCATTAGTAGTAGGTATTACTATTCCCCTAGTATTAACAACTTCTAATGGTGCTAAAAGAAGTACATTCCAATCATCAGCTAATATGTTAGCAGACTGGATAAAGAACCAATATGATTCTATTAGTTTAGCCAACTTAGGGACAGAAGTAGAATTAAACACAGAGTTTACTACATTATGTGGTGCTGATGGGCAAAAATGTGTTGTTGGTGGAACTGATTCAATTACAGGAACTGTATTAAGAGCTAATGCAAATGCTGGTTTCTTAACAGCAGCTGGTTTAAAGCCTAAAAACTATTATCAATTTGTTGTAGCAATCGATGGTTCAACAGGAGCTGTATGTGTTAAAATGAGTATGTCTAACGATGGTGAATATTATTATGGCTCAGTAGGATCAAATGCTCTTACGTCAACACAAACATGTTCATTATCTAAATTTGGTTCAACAGGTTCATTAGCAACAACAATTGGCGCATACGCCGCTTAATAATGAAATTAAAGTGAGAAATCACTTTTTTCTTTTACCTTTTTATAGTATAATTTTATATAGAAAGAAGGTTATATAATGGAATTAATAATTGGTTCTCATGTTTCATTTAAAAGTAATAATCAATTACTAGGAAGTGTTCAAGAGGCTTTATCATATGGTGCTAACACATTTATGTTCTATACCGGAGCACCCCAAAATACTAAAAGAGGAGCTATTAACGACGGCTATACTCTTGAAGGTTTAAAACTAATGAAAGAAAATAATATTAAATTAGAAAACATTGTTGTTCATGCTCCCTATATTGTAAATCTATGTAATCCTAAAAACTATGATTTCTCTGTAGGATTCTTAATAAATGAATTAGAAAGATGCCAAAGTATAGGTATAAAAAATGTCGTTTTACATCCCGGATCAGCTCTAGATTTACCACGAGGAGAAGCCATTCAAAATATTATTCAAGGCTTAAATCAAGTATTATCTATTCCAGATAATGATGTATGTATTTGTCTAGAAACAATGGCGGGTAAAGGTAGTGAAGTAGGAGTATCAACTGCTGAAATAAAAACTATTATTAATGGTATTAAATGTCCTAATAGAATAGGAGTATGCTTAGATACCTGCCACTTAAATGATGCCGGCTATGATATTAGTAATTTTGATGCATACCTAGATGAATTCGATAAAGAAATAGGTCTTGATAAAATAAAAGTAGTTCACGTAAATGATAGTAAAAACGCTAAATCATCTCATAAAGACCGTCATGAAAATATTGGACTAGGCACTATTGGCTTTGATAATTTAATTAATGTTATCTATAATAAAAGATTAGAAAATATTCCTAAAATATTAGAAACTCCATATCTTACAATGACTGATGACAGTAAAGAAAAAATATATCCCCCATACAAACAAGAAATAGATATGATAAGAAAGAAAGAGTTTAATCCTAATCTAATTGAAGACATCAGATCTTATTACAAATAAAATACCTCACTAATTAAAGTGAAGTATTTTTTTCTTATTCAAAACGAACTGTACCTATATAAATATTTTTCTTGCCTTGTATCAATATTTTATCATTATCTAAAACACGATAAATAGCATATAAGTAATCATCTTCATAGTTATCAATTTTAATATCATAAAACTTATTATCTATAGTATTATATGCTTTCCAACCAGAATTGCTTTGAAACAGAACATAGTTTGAAAGCATAGGCTCACGATTATATATAGGTTCAGAATCTATTTCCTGTAATTCTTTAGTCTTAAAATTGTAAAATGTCGTTTTACCAGCATAACTTTTAACAGTACTTGCAAAACCTACAAATATACCTATGTCATTTCTTTGAAAACTACTGATTATCCAACCATCATCTAAATTATATGAACGAAGTACAGTATCAGTATAATTACTTAAATCTAACTCTCTAATTTCTTGAATAGTATTATAATCGGTAGTGCAATAAAATAATTTGTCATTATATAATTGTATATCAAAAATATTACATAACATTCTTCCTTCTTTATTTTTATAATTGCCAGTATATTCTTTAACTGCCGTTATACCATTATTATCAATTTTATAAATGGCTAAATTTCTAGTTAACAAATCCACATTTTCATCACTTGTGGAAATATCATCTATTGCTACTGCATATAAAACATTTTGCTTACTAGAGTAATAAAATACCGGAACGTAAAACATATTTGTTGTTTTTCCCTCTTTTAAAACTTCAGCGTTCTTAAAAGTTTTATCAAATTTTATAATTGCCCATTTATAGTAATAACCAGAATATATCCCAGTATCTCTAAGAATTAATGATGCATAAATGTTGTCATTATAAATATAATAATATAATATCCTATAATCATAATTAAATTCATATATTTCTACCGTATCATTTACATAATCATAAGAGAAAATGCTTTTGGTAGTAAATAAGTCTCCATTTTTATAATGATTTATAATATTACCATAAATATAATTGCCATTTATTTTATAAGCGGAAATATCACTGGAATCATCATAATATCCTTTCAACTTATCATATAGATTAATCTTTTCTAATGAAATAGAGTATGAATCTTGTTTATTACCTTTAGGAGTATCATTTTTATTGTTATAATTTAATTTTATAATAATAAAACCTGAAACAAGTATTATTCCTATTATCGATATGGCAATAATTAATAAAGTTATTCTTTTTTTCATTTTAAAATATTTTCCTCCTTTATATCATAAATATTTACAATTGCATTATACCATTATAAATATAAAAAAGTCTACCCACTATTAGTAGAGTAGACTCTCTTTTGAGTAGAATTTATAATTATTCACAATCATATCTATTCATTTGTGCCATACCAATTTTATCAGTATCTTTAACATTAAGAACTTCGGAATTATTAAATACCACTTCAGGACTATCATTAACATACATTTTATTTATCATAAAAGTAAATTCATAATTTTTACCTTTCTCAAAACTTCCCGAAATAGATTTTGGCAATTTAATTGTATAAACACCTTCAGTTTGATATTGACTAAATGTTACATATAAGTAATTTTCATCATTACTTGCATATATATCATTAATGCGATATGTTTTAATTAAAGTACAGTCATATTTATCAGGTAATTTATTATTTTCTTTTTTATTATTTAGTAGTAGGTAAATTGTTCCCACTAATAATATAACACTTAATACAATAACAATTATTATAGGTTTAATCTTCTTTGAAACATTATTTTCTTTATTATTACATTTGCCTTCTAACAATTCATCAGTAGAAACTCCTAAAGTCTCACTAAGCTTTTTTATCGTCCCAACATCCGGCATCGCATTACCGCATTCCCACTTAGACACTGCCTTCATACTAACACCAACTATATCTCCTAATTGTTGTTGAGTAAGACCTTTTTCTTTTCTCTTATTTCTAATAAATTCCCCAAACTTATCACTATTCATAGTACATCACCTATATTAATAATACCATAATTATTTATATATTAAAACATATTTCTATATTTATAATACATATCTTTAATATAATTATAAGCATTACTATTTAACTTTTCTCTAGCTTCTTCTAAAACAGATTCATCTTTATTAATAATTCTATTATACTCATGTTTAATATAATGATATATAGTTTCAACCTCATCACTATCTAAACTAATACCCTGTTTATTAGCAAAATTAATAATATCATTTCTATTTAACTTCTTTATATATTCCATTATTATATATCTATTCATTTATTATCTCCTTACCATATTATATTAATAAAATATCTAATGTATACTAAAATAAAGTATATTATTTAAATAACATCATATATATTAATGAAAGGATGATCATATGAAAAAAATAATACCATTTGAAAAAGAACTATTATTTAAAACTAGTGTTAATGAAATAACTGCTATATCACTAGAACATAATCTAGATTTAAGTAATGAGGATACCATTAGTGGTAATTTTATAATAACAGGGGAATATAAAATTACTGAAGCTTCTATTCAAAAAGAATCATTTTCTTTTGAATTACCATTTGATATTGCTTTAGGGACAAGGTTGAATACTAAAGAGTGTGTTATTGATATAGATGATTTTAATTATAAATTAAAAGATAGTAATACTTTATATGTAAAGATAGATTTATATATCGAAGGTGAAGAAGAACCTATTCCTGAAAGAGAGGAACCTGAAGAAGAAACTCCACTAGAATTACCTGATAGAGAAGATCAATCTCCTGAAGAACCCGTTGAAGTTAAAGAAGAAGTGGACCAACTAGAAGAACCACGAACAGTCAATATTGTTAAAGACTTACCAAAGATGGCTAGTGAAGTTAACATTATGTCTAATAAAGCTGATATAACACCTGAAGATACTACCGTTAACAATAACGTAAACACTAATACTAATATAAATACTGACAAAGAAGAAAACACTAATACTTTATCATCAATATTTAATGATTTAAGTGATAATGAAACATATGCCACATATCGTGTATATATTGTTAAAGAAGATGATACTGTTGATAAAATAATTGAAAAATATGGTGTAGATAAAGATAAACTAGAATTATATAATAATTTAAGCGAAATAAAACCTGGTGATAAACTTATCATACCATCTATGTAATGAACAAATTATATCAAATTATTAAAGATAAACCTAAAAAAATAACTATTAAAAATAGTGTAGAAATTATTAATACCTCTAATAATACTTATGTTATAAAGAAAAAAACTAATAAAAATTTAGACTATATATATGATTACTTAACATCACGTAGTTTTGATTACTTTCCTAAAAGATTAATTAAAGATAATGAATATGATATCTATGAATATGTTGAAGGTGTTAAAATACCCAATGAACAAAAAATATTAGATCTTGTTAACTTACTTACTTTACTCCATAATAAAACTACCTTCTATAAAGAGATAGATATTGATATATATAAAAATATCTATGAAGATGTTATTGGTAGAATAGAGTATTTAAATAATTATTATAATAATCTAATGGATACTATTGAAAGTACTATATATATGTCACCATCTGAATATCTAATTGCCCGCAATATATCATTAATATATAACTCTCTTAACTATTCTCGATATCAAATAGATAGATGGTATAATTTAATTAAAGATAAAAGAAAAATAAGACTAGTTAATATTCATAATAATTTGAATATTGACCACTTTATTAAAAAAGATAAACCGTACTTTATCAGTTGGGATAAATCAAAAATTGACATGCCCATCTATGATATTTTAAATTTATACAAAAATCACTATCTAGATTTTGAATTTATGGATATTTTAAAATTTTATGAATCTAAATATCCACTCCTACCAGAAGAAAGATTATTATTATTTGTTTTAATGGCCTTACCTGAAGAAATAGACATGACTAAGACAGAATATAATACCTGCATTAAGGTTAGAAATCTCTTAGACTATTTATCTAAAACTGAATACTTAACAACCGAATATAGTAAAGAAACCAAGACAGATGAACCCAACAAATTCAAAGAGTAGTATTACAACATTAATAAAACAAGGTACAAACAAAGTAATTAATAATTGATAGAAGATAATTACTATTAAAGCCATACATAATAATAAACAAAGTAATTTAAAACCAGCCCAAAATCTTAAAAGATTAACAAAATTATTAAACATATATTTCACCTATAATATTGTATGCTAATTACTAAAATAGGTGTTTAATAAATAAAGAACCTCATTTTACACCAAAAATGAGGTTTTATATTGACATATTTCAATAAATAGTAATATAATGATAGTGTACTATTTGTAATAGTACAATTAAAGAGGAGGAAACATGATTAAAATTGAAAATTTATCAAAGAAATATGATAAAGAAAATGTTTTAGAAAACCTTAACTGCACCATTAAAGATGGCTGTATATATGGCTTAGTAGGAGCTAATGGTAGTGGTAAATCAACATTATTAAGATTAATTAATGGCATATTTACCCCAGATAAAGGTATTATTTGTGTTGATGGAGAAGACGTTATCGATAATGCTGAAATAAAGCAAGACATGGTATTTGTTCCGGATGATTTATTCTTTTATCCATCATATACACTACTAGATATGGCTAAGTTCTATCAAGCTATGTATAAGAAATTTGATATGGAATACTTAAAAGAGTTAGCGGGTATTTTAAAACTAGATATGCATGCTAAAATTAACACATTCTCTAAGGGGATGAAAAGACAATGTGCCCTAATATGTGCTATCAGTACCAATGCTAAATATATGTTCTTTGACGAAACATTTGATGGCTTGGATCCTATTATCAGATCACTAGTTAAAAAAATATTAGCTAAAAAGATGGAAGAAAATAATACAACTATTGTCATGACTAGTCATAACTTACGTGAACTAGAAGATATCTGTGACAATTTAGGACTATTATATAAAGGTGGTATCTTATTTGAAAGTGATACTGATAAATTAAAAACAACAATGTTTAAAGTCCAAATATCATTTAAAGAAGATTTTTCTAAAGACAAATTTAAATCTCTAGATATTCTTAACTTTAAAAAGAGTGGTAGTGTGGCAACCTTAATTATTAATGATAAGAAAGGTAATAGTAAGAAAATATTAGAAAAAATGAATCCACTAATACTTGATTATTTACCACTTACTCTAGAAGAAATATTTATCTATGAAATGGAGGCTTTAGGTTATGAGTTTAAAGAAATTATTTAACTTTGATTACTTATTTCAAAATATAAAGAAATCAAAAGCACTATTACTAACATTTATCTTATTAGTACCTATTCTAAGTAGTCTATTAATAGTTCTTACTGGTATTGATGATAAAAGTACTAAAGTATTTAGTTTAAGTGAATTATCTATCGTTGGTATTCCCTTATTATTTATTGTTCCATTATTACTTAGCATTGCCTTAAATGGTTATGTATATAAAAGAAGAAGTGTCGACTTTATTGGAAGTATGCCTATTAATAAAAGCACTATCTTTATAACTAACACTCTAGGAGGTATAGGAATATTATTCTTAATGTTTCTAACTAATATAGTCTTATTTGGTTTAATAAGTATAATATTTAGTAATATATATATTCCATTTGCTTTATTATTTGATTATTTTGTCCTATGGTTTGTAAGTTATTCATTTGTCTTCATTGCTTCTAACCTTGCTATGAGTGTTAGTGGTAATATGATGAGTCAAATAGTAGTAACCTTACTAATTCTATTCTTAGTACCATATATCCATTTCTATACTATTAATGTAACTAAAATATATGGTGGAAATGATACTTATTGGATCAAAACAACTGAAGAAAATACTCCAACAACTCATAGCTGTGCCCTAACAGACTATTATGATAGTTCTAAATGTACTATAAATAAAAAGTTAAATGTCTATTATTCTGATATTACTAAAGTAGAAAATAATAGTTATACTATGCCATTTAACTTAGTATCTATGATGTTTAATAACAGTACTAGTTCAATCTACAATAGTACTTCTATTACAAGAATGATTGTCTTATCCATTATTTACTTTATCTTAGGACTTATCTTATTTAATCATCGTAAGATGGAAGTATGTGAAACATCTTTTAGAAGTCCGCACATTCACAATATCGTTAAATGCTTAACTTTAATACCATTAGTATCTATTCTATATTTAATAACTGCAAGTGGTTCAATAATGACCTTCATCTTTGTCTTAACCCTAATATTTATTTATAGTTTAATATATGATTTAATAACTAAAAGAAATCTTAATAATATGAAACTATCTCTTATCTATTTTATTGTAAGTGTTATTGTTATATATGGTTATAGTTATCTAATAACTACTATTCAAGGTAAAGAAAAATATCTTGATAGTAATGACTTTATTTCTGCTAGTGTTAATAATTATAACTATACTAATTATAATGATGAATTGAGTAATGTTTATATTAAAGATAAAAAATTAATTAATATCTTAGTTAAGAATCATTTATCTACTGATGATGGAGAATATACTCTTAAAGCTAATATTAAAGATAAACATAATAATATCTATTCACTAAAAGTAAATATGAATGAAGAAGACTATAACAAAATAATAGATATCTTATCTAACAATAAAAACTATAATAAAGAATTTAAAAAGTTTGTTAATAAAAAAGTATACGCTATAACATTAGGCTATAATACATATTCATATCACGAACTTAAACATATAATTAACTATATTAAAGAATTATTTGCTAATATAACTGTTAAAGATTATCTATCTAGTGAACATAATGAAAACGACAAGTTTCATATTAAATTATATACTTACGATCATCATAACTTAGTATCTTATCGTATTGATCGTAATATAAGTAATAAACTAAATGAAATGATCTTAGATATTGAAAATAATAGTTTTAAAAATACTTATCGTAAAGGAATAGAAGGATACTATCATATAAGTATTGCTGGCTTAACTGAAGAAGATGCTTATTACATAGTTAATGAATCTCAAGAACAATTATTAGATTTTATTGATAAAAATATTGCTGATGATATAACTATTGATAAAAAATATCTAGTTATTGATTTCTATATTGGCAAGACTAATAGTTATTATCACTTCTATACTAATAAAGTAGAAGAAATATATAACTTAATCTCAGAAAGAAGAAATGTTCTAAAAGATACTACTGAATATAAAGATTACTTTGCTAAGGATGATACTCGAGAATCATCAGGAGACATATATGAATAATATTATTAATATTGATTATCATAGTAGAGAAGCAATATATGAACAAATAATTAATCAAATAGAAAGATATGTTGCCCTAGGCATTTTAAAAAGTGGTGAACAAATTCCCTCAACTAGAGAACTTGCTAGTATCTTAGGAATAAATCCTAATACTGTTAGAAAAGCCTATCTCGAACTAGAAAATAAAAATATTATAAATACTATATCTACTAAAGGAACATTTATCTCTGACAATACTAAAGAAGCCATTAATATTAAAAGAAATAAATTACTAGAAGAATTAAAAGAAAAAGTAAATGAATTAGAAAAATTAGGAATGAATAAAGAGGATATTATAAAGAATTTATGAAAAGAATAATAAAATATTTAATAATTATTAGTATATCTATCTTAATTATCTTACTAAGTATTAATCTATATGTTAAATATTCTACTACTTCAAGTATTAAGAATAGTATTGATGATATAGATTATATCTTAGTACTAGGTGCTAGTGTTAAAAAAGATAGAATTAGTCCAATGCTAAAAGATAGATTAGATAAAGCAATCGAAGTCTATAACGATACTAAAGCTAAACTAATCTTAAGTGGTGACTCTATAAAAAGTGATGAATATGATGAAGTAGGTAAGATGAAGAAATATATGTTAGATAATAATATTCCTATCGAAGACTTAATCTTAGATGAACATGGAATATCAACATATGATAGTATTTATCGTATAAAAGATATGACTAAAGGTAAGAAAATAGCAATAATTACCCAAAGATATCACTTATATCGTGCTTTATATATTGCCAGTAGCCTAGATATAAATAGTTATGGTATACCGGCGCAAGGAGAGAATTACTTTGGTCAAGAGTACCGTGAATTTAGAGAAGTATTAGCAAGAAATAAAGACTTCGTTAAATGTATGATTGCTCCAAGTAGTAAATATACTGATAAAATTATCTATGAGAATAGCTAAATTAGTTATTCTTTTTTCTACAAAATTATTGTTTAAAGAATATTTATATGATAGAATTATATACATAGGAGGTACAAAATGAAAAAAAATAATATTATATGGGGGTTAGTGTTAATAATTATAGGTTTAATAATAGGATTAAATAGATTAGATATAATAAGTGTTGATTTATTCTTTAATGGTTGGTGGTGTTTCTTTATAATTATTCCATGTTTTATAGGATTATTAATAGATAAAGAAAAAACAAGTAGTTTAATAGGCTTAATAATAGGAATACTTTTATTTTTAGG
>OLHG01000370.1_pt1 | contig 31987 bp, 26 predicted proteins | sample 1605971 | NCBI WGS metagenome assembly OLHG01 (sample SAMN03283289) | human gut metagenome | biome: human-associated habitat; material: feces | host: Homo sapiens | place: Peru | collected 2012 | reverse complement strand
ACAGTAGGATTTATCAACACATTCAGCTATATTGATGTTGTCAACAAAGCCGACAACCGACTGTCCCTCATAGAGGGCAACAACGGAACTTTTCCTAAAAATGACCAACCGCCCAAAGATGACGGTATGAGAGGCGGAGGTAAAATGTCGCCCGAAGCACCGTTTGAAACCAGATATTTTACGGTAACAATAGGCGAAAGCGGAAATGTTACAACAGTTGATACGGGCAAAATAGCCGCCATAACCACATCGGAGGCGTCCGAGTATGCAACAGATCTTTATGCCAAAAATTCCGACAGCGGTTTTTACGGAAACTACCGATACAAAGCCGTGCCAAAGTCAAACGGTACGCTGTATATATTTCTTGACTGTTCAAGGGAGCTTTCGTCATTTTGGTCATTTCTTGTAATCAGCATACTGATCAGCATTGCAGGCATACTCGTTGTGTTTGCACTTGTATTGATTTTCTCGAAAATCGCAGTAAAGCCGTTTGCCGAAAGCTATGAAAAGCAAAAACGGTTCATTACGGACGCAAGCCACGAAATAAAAACACCGCTCACGATTATTGAGGCTAACACGGAGGTTCTTGAAATGACAGGGGCTGAAAGCGAGTGGACGCAGAGCATACGCAATCAGATTAAAAGATTGTCATCTTTAACACAAAAACTCGTTTTCCTTGCCCGAATGGATGAAAATCAGGGCAAGCTTAAAATGACCGAATTTTCACTTTCGGACGCAGTCCTTGAAACGGCTGACAGCTTTTTGGCAGTAGCAAGGAACAGCGGTAAAACGCTTGATATAAATGTGCAGAACGGAATTTTGCTGAAAGGAAACGAAATGACAATCAGAGAGCTTGTATCCGTTCTCGTTGACAATGCGGTGAAGTACAGCACAGAAAACGGAAATATCTCCGTGTCGCTTGTTGAAGAGTCGGGACACAAAAAACTGACCGTCAAAAACTCGACAACAGCACTTGAAAAAGGCAATCACGATATTCTCTTTGAAAGATTTTACCGTTCCGATTCTTCCCGAAACAGCGAAACAGGCGGTAGCGGCATAGGTCTTTCAATCGCCAAAGCCGTAGCCACCGCCCATAAAGCCAAAATCCACGCCAAAAGCCCCGACGGCAATTCGTTAGAAATAACGGTTGTTTTTTAATTCTTTAAAATAATATTTAAGAACACAAAGTATTTTAACGGTACTTTGTGTTTTTTTATTTATTTGGTTTGACCAAATAAAATATTTTAAAATTTCCCTTTTTTTAAATTTCATTTAAAGTTTGTAAATTATTATATAGCCACAGTAAAGAAAAGGTAAAGACAGGGAGGTCTTACAATGGGCGTTAAAAATATATTCAAGCGTTACGAACTTAAATTTATACTGACAACACAGCAGTACATTCAGCTCAAAGAACTTATGAAAAAATATATGCAGGGGGATGAATTCGGAAAAAGCACAGTATGCAATCTCTATTTTGACACACCCGATTATCTTCTCATCAGACATTCAATTGAAAAGCCTGTCTACAAAGAAAAACTCCGACTTCGCAGTTACGGCACTCCGAAAAATGATTCAATCGTATTTGCGGAATTAAAAAAGAAGTACAAGTCGGTTGTCTATAAACGCAGAATCGGTATGAGTGAACAGGATGCAATGAAATTTCTCTGTGAAAGAAACCCTGTTAAGGATACGCAGATTACCCGTGAAATTGATTATTTTCTTGACTTCTACAACAATCCGAAACCTATGGTTTATCTCTCATATGAGCGAGAGGCATTCTTTTCAAAAACAGACAGCGATTTCAGAATGACCTTTGACCGCAACATTTTGTGGAGGGATTACGACCTTTCACTCTGCAAAGGAGTTTACGGCGAACCGAGTTTGAAGAAAAATCAAGTTCTGCTTGAGGTCAAAACTGCGGCGGCAATTCCAATGTGGCTGACAATGTTTTTAAGCGAAAATCACATCTACAAAACATCTTTTTCAAAGTACGGCACAGCCTACAAAACCATTTTTGAAAAATCACTCAAGGAGGAAAAGCACTATGCTTAATAATTTATTTTCAGGTGTATTTGATTCGACAACGCAGAGCGTAATTTCTGTTCCGATGTTTTTATTATGCGTGGGAGTTTCACTTGCAATCGGAATTTTTCTTGCGTTCGTCTATTCCTACAAGAACCAATGCACAAAAAGCTTTGTGACAACTCTTGCACTTCTGCCGTCAATTGTCTGCGTTGTAATTATGATGGTCAACGGCAATATCGGAGCCGGTGTAGCCGTTGCAGGCGCATTCAGCCTTGTTCGTTTTCGTTCGGTACCCGGAAGTGCAAAGGAAATCTGCTCAATCTTTATGGCAATGGGTACAGGTCTTGTTGCCGGTATGGGATATCTCGGATTTGCAGTAGTTTTCGCCCTTATTTTAGGAGCTGCGTTTCTTATCTGCAATCTTACAAATATCGGTTCATCAAAATCTGCCGACCGTGAAAGGTCGCTGAGAATCACAATTCCCGAGGATCTCGACTACACAAATATGTTTGACGATCTTCTTAAAAAATACACAACAAACTACAAGATGCTTTCTGCAAAAACCACCAATATGGGCAGTATGTTCAAGCTGACTTATCATGTCACACTCAGAAATCCGAGCCTTGAAAAGGAGTTTATTGATGCGTTAAGATGCAGAAACGGCAACCTTGAAATTATGCTCTCGGCACAGGAGGCGACTGTTAATGAGCTGTAAAAAAATCATCTTGGCTGTATTGCTTTCGGCATTTGTATCCGCAACTTTTGCAGGTTGTTCAATTTCCGATACACAGACAGCTGATGAGGCAACAACAGTAAAAATATCATCAAGTTCAACTTCATCAAATGCAGACGATTCATCAACCGATGATGAAATGTTCACGGCAAGGGACAAGGAAATCGGATATGACGAATCGGAATGCGAAACGATTACACTTTCAGACAATGCAAGCACAAGCAGTCTTAAAAGCGTTAAGATTGACGGTAACACGATAACCGTAAGCGAGGAGGGAACATACATCGTTTCGGGTACGCTCTCTGACGGTCAGATTATTATTGACGGTGACAAAAGCGAAAAAATCAGACTTATCCTTGACGGAGTGACAATCAATTCAAACACAGGCGCACCGATTTATGTAAAGCAGACCGATAAGCTGTTTATCACTCTTGCCGAAAGCAGTAAAAATGTTCTTACAAACAATAAGAAATTCACGGCAGACGGCGACAACAATGTTGATGCGGTAATTTTCTCAAAAGATGATATTACTCTCAACGGCAACGGCAGTCTTGAAATCACAACAAACTGCGGACACGGCATTGTGTCAAAGGACGATTTAAAAATCACAAGCGGTACATATTCGATTACATCAAGTTCACACGCTCTTGACGGCAAGGACAGCGTGAGAATTGCATCGGGTACATTTACGCTCAATTCCGACAAGGACGGTATTCACAGCGAAAATGCCGATGATACCTCACGCGGATTCATATATATTGCAGGCGGCACTTTCAGAATCACAAGTGACGGCGACGGAATGGATGCGTCGGCATACCTGACGATTCTCGATTGCAGCGCAACAATCAAGTCGGGCGGCGGTGCATCAAATGCCGAGAAAAAAGAGGAGGAATTTGGCAGAATGGAAGATGCTTCATCAAGCACAGACAGCGATACCGCAAGCGCAAAGGGCATTAAGGCAGGCGGAAATCTCACAGTTTCGGGCGGTACATTCAGTCTTGACTGTGCAGATGACGCTGTTCATTCAAACGCAGATATCAGCATTTCAAACGGCAATCTTACAATTGCAACGGGTGATGATGGTATTCATGCCGACAGCAGTCTTAAAATTTCGGGCAGTATAATCAATGTAACTGAAAGCTACGAGGGTATTGAGGGGCTTGAAATTACGGTAAGCGGCGGTACAATCTCTGTTGTGTCAAGCGATGACGGATTTAATGCCGCAGGCGGTAATGATTCAAGCGGTTACGGCGGCGGAATGCCACAGGATAATTTTTCAGCCGACAGCGATGCCAAAATCACAATTTCGGGCGGAAAGATTACAGTTGATGCAAAGGGTGACGGTCTTGATTCCAACGGCTCGCTCTGTGTATCGGGCGGTGAAATCTTTGTAACAGGTCCTTCGGACAACGGCAACGGCGCTCTCGATTATAACGGTGACGCACAGATTACGGGCGGTACAATCGTTGCGGTCGGTATGAGCGGAATGACTCAGAACTTCGGCTCATCTTCAACACAGGGTTCAATCCTTTCAAACACGGCAACCAATACAAGCGGTGAGGTCGTTCTCAAAGACAGCAACGGCAATGTGCTTGTTTCATTCACTCCGACACGGGAATATAATTCGGTAGTTGTAAGCACACCCGATGTCAAAAAAGGCTCAACCTACACACTTACAACGGGCGACAGCAGTACAACAATTGAAATGTCGGATATTATCTACGGCGAATCCACTCAGGGCAGAGCTCCTAACGGTGGCGGACAAGGCGATCCGAACGGCGGAGGTCAAGCGCCCAACGGCAATATGGGCGGAGGCTTTGGCAACAGACCGTAAAGCTAAACTAACTTTTTCTCAATATTTTCATACAAAAAACAGGAGTCGCTCGCATGAACGATTCCTGTTTTTGCTCCTAAAATTGTTTTTGTTTTCCGATTATTAAAGAATTTAGAAATTATATATAAAAACATGAAGCCCCCACACATTTTCGTGTAGGGGCGGTTTTCTTAAACAAAGAAATTGTCCTTATAATTAATATCTTTCTCCGACAGCAACAATGACACTTCTGCCTGCCATATTAATTCGTTTGTCATAGAGAATAACATTTCTGTCTTCAAGGATTACATCCTGAGGCTCGTTGCCTGTGTTTACATAAAGCTTCCAGTGGTATCCTTCGGGAAGGTCGGGAAGCTCAACATTTACATAATCCCAATAAGCATTGACGCCAAAGTAAACAAACTCGTCAAGTCCCTGCTGTTTAAGACTTGCACCGGCGTACATAACGCCAATCATTCTTGTATCATCGTAATACTTGGCACTCCACGCAACATTTGAATGGATGCTGACAGGCGGATAACTGCATGTTGCCTTGCCTCTGCTGTCTGTGATAATATGGAATCTCTTTCTGAAAGCAATCATATATTTGAAAAATTCAAATACATCCTTATGCTTTTCTTTTCTTGTCCAGTCAAGCCATGAGATAATGTTGTCCTGACAGTAAGCATTGTTGTTGCCGAACTGAGTGTTGCAAAATTCATCACCTGCAAGGAAAAGAGCAGGTCCCTGACTGCACATAAGCGTTGCAAAAGCATTTTTTACCATTTTGATACGCAGTTTGTTGATATTGTAATCGTTTGTATCACCTTCGGCGCCGCAGTTCCAGCTGTTGTTGTCATTAGCGCCGTCTGTATTGTTCCAGCCGTTTTCGAGATTGTGCTTTTCGTTGTATGAATACATATCGTAAAGCGTAAATCCGTCATGACAGGTAAGAAAGTTTACCGACGCATTGTAGCCTCTGTAGGTAGGGTCATACAAATCTCTTGAGCCGGTAATTCTCTGAGCCGCATCCCATGCAAGATGGCTGTCGCCTTTAAGAAATCTTCTGAGGTCATCACGGTACCGTCCGTTCCATTCAGCCCATCTGTTCCATGATGGGAAACTGCCAACCTGATAAAGTCCGCCTGCGTCCCATGCCTCTGCAATAAGCTTTACTCCGCCGAGAATCGGATCAAACGCAAGGCTTTTGAGAAGCGGAGGCTTATCCATAGGAGTGCCATCCTCGTTTCTTCCCAAAATCGACGCAAGGTCAAAACGGAAACCGTCAATGCGGTATTCTGTTACCCAATAACGCAGACAGTCGAGTATAAACTGCTGAACAATCGGCTGATTGCAGTTGAGAACATTGCCGCAGCCGCTGAAATTGTAATACTTTCCGTCCGGAGTGAGCATATAGTAAATGTTGTTGTCAATGCCCTTGAACGAGAAATACGGTCCCATTTCGTTGCCCTCTGCCGTGTGGTTGAACACAACATCAAGGATAACCTCAATTCCGTTTTCGTGAAGCTCACGAACAAGCTGTTTAAGCTCTCTGCCTTCGTGATGATGCTCATGGTCGCTCTCATAGCTTGTGTTAGGAGCAAAGAAGCATACGGTGTTATAGCCCCAGTAATCGTAGAGCTGACGACCGTCATAATTACGATATGAGCCCATTTCGTCAAACTCAAAAATAGGCATCATTTCAACGGCATTGATGCCCAGTCCCTTAAGATAGGGGATTTTTTCACGGATACCTGCGAATGTGCCTTTGTTTTTAACGCCTGAGGAGCCGTCCTGAGTAAAGCCTCTTACATGCAATTCATAAATAATAAGCTCTTCAAACGGAAGCTTCGGCTGAGTGCAGTTGCCCCAGTCATAGTCGCTGTTTACAACTCTTGCCTTATAAACACCCTCATGCTCCTGCTTTTTACCCCAGCCGCTCTGACCGATTACAGCCTTTGCGTATGGGTCAAGAATGTATTTCTTTTTGTCAAAAATTATGCCTTTTTCGGGTTCATACGGACCGTCAAAAGAGTAGGCATACTCAAAATCAACCTCATCAAGACCGAACACGAGCATTGAATAGGTGTTGCCGATTTTGTAAGAATCTGGAAATCTGAGCCTTGCATACGGAATTTTTGCATAAGGTCTGAATAAAAGCAATGTACACTCAACGGCATAAACCGAATGAATAGTAAAGTTTACACCGCCGGAAACGGTTGTTGCACCGTTTAAAAGGAAGTTGCCGGGTCTGACATCGAAACCACCTACATTATCGGTTGGCTTTAAATCCCTCAACATAATATTTAATCCCCCTAAGTTCCTCTCAAAAAACAAAAATTCAATCATAACATAACATATGTCTATTTTATCATATTATGTGATTTATTCAACACACTATTTGCAAAAATATAGTCAAATCTTGTCATCGTCGATTAAGAAGCAGTATTTTACACAAAAAAAGGCCGAAACGAAAATCATATTCGGTCTTTTTGGCTATTTGTTTACTTTATTGTCAACCGATAAAGGTAAAGCGGTCTGTTTCTTTGCCGTCGACATTAACCTTTTCGGCAAACATTTCGACAGGTCTTGCCCACACCTCGCCTGTGTCGTGAATATTTCTGTAAATTACAAGCTTTTCGCCTGTTTCGCTGTGGGTTGCAAAGTTGATAACCTCATACTCGCCGCCCTTGAAATGTAAGTAAATACCCGGTTTGATTTCTTTCGTCGTATTTTCGGCATTGCCCGAGCTGCTTTCACAACAGTTTTCTGTTTCGGCAGGAGTTTCTTCATTTGCAGCTGCTTCAACCGCCTTACGTTCTTTGTTGTCGGCATTGAAATCAACCTTGAAACTGCCGTCGTTCACAACAAGAATCCTCGACTGATACGGCTGCATTTCAATTTCATAGTAGCCGTTTACATCAATAACCTCGTTGTCGTTGAGAACATCGGTAAGCTTTGCGTTACAGCCTGTGTCAAAACCGATTCTGTCGATATGATCTGTAAGGTTGAATGCAACAAAAACAGTCTGATTATCGGTTTTTCTTCTGTATACAAGCTTTTCATTCTGAATATTTATATTTTCAAAATCACCGTACTTGAGAGCTTCGAGTGCAAGTCTTACTACACCGAGTTTTTTGATATGCTCAAGAAGTTCATAGTTCGGGTTCGGGATGGAATCAAGGTCAAGACATGGACGAAGCTCGTAATCGCTGTAGGCAGTTCTCATACCCTCAATGCCGAATTCACTTCCGTAGTAAATTGACGGCACACCGGGCATTGTATACATCATCGTGTAAACATTGTTGAGATGATTTTTGTCTTTAAGCATACTTGCAACACGGTTTACATCGTGGTTATCAACGAAATTATATGTGTAGATATTTCTGTAAATACCGCCGTTAGCAAACTGTCTGTTAAGAGAATGAGCAATTTCAAAATAGTTGTGGTCATTATGGCTTGAATAAATGCCTTTGTAGCATTCGTAGTTTGTAACCGAGTTAAGTACATCGGGATTTGCCCAATGATTGTAATCGCCGTGGGTAATCTCGCCGTAGAGCCAGAAATCGGACTTTTTCTCTTTGCAAACATTTTTTAATTTCTTGAAAAATTCAATGTCAATGCAGTCAGCCGCATCAAGGCGAAGTCCGTCAATATCAAACTCATCAATCCAAAATCTTGCACAGTCAAGAAGATAGTTTACTACTTCGTCATTGTGGAGATTAAGCTTTACAAGGTCGTAGTAACCTGCCCAGCCCTCATAGCTGAAACCGTCATTATAAGGACTGTTGTTCCAAAAGTTTAAATTTTCAAACCAAGACGCATATCTTGAATTTTCACGGTTCTGCTGAACATCTTTGAAAGCAAAGAAATCTCTTCCCACATGATTAAAAACGCCGTCAAGCATAATTCTGATGCCGTTATCGTGAAGTGTTTTGCAAATTTTTTTGAAAGATTCGTTGTCACCGAGCCGACAGTCGATTTTTTTATAATCAATAGTATCATAGCCGTGTTTTGAACTTTCAAAAACAGGGTTGAAAACAAGTGCGTTTACCGACATTGACTTCATATGGTCAATCCAGCCGTAAATTTTGTCAAGTCTGTATTCCTGTTTGAAATCATTCTCCTTTGGTGCTCCGCAAAAACCGAGCGGATAAATATTGTAAATTACGGATTCATTTATATATCCCATTATATTATCTCCTTTTTGCACAGAATAAAGCAATGTACGAATGCAGTGTTTTGTGTACATTAATCATAATTATAACACTAAAATTTCTATTGTGCAACTGAATAATTTGTGTTACAATGTAACATATTGATGATTTAAAAATGATTTTCAAAATACTCGGAGGAACAAAATGCTTAAAATGCCCGAAAACAAAACCAGAAAAAAATTAAGAATCACACTTTGTGTGCTTTATCTCGTCGAAATCGTACTCTGTGCGTTGCCGTATTTCCAGTACATTGACGAAAAAAATGTACTTCATTCATATTCGGTATTCGATATTATGTCTGTGTGGGGACTCAGCGGTTCAAATGATGCGGTTTTTAAGTATTCGCTCTTTATGCCGATTTTCTTCATTATCCCGATTGCAGGATTTTTCTTCTGCGCTCTTGACAAAGAACGCAATATGAAGAATATCGTTTCAATCATCTGCTGTTTGCTCGGTGTGCTTTCAATTCTCACAATGGTAAGCTATACAATCAGCCTTGCTTCTGTAATTGCACTTCTTTTGTACATTCTCATCTGCTTTCTCACAACGCTTTCAATCTTTGCAAGATTTACCGACAAAGATGCTACGAAAGCTCCTGTTAAGCAGAAAAACACCGATCCGAACAGGGAAGTTTGATTGACAAATTAAAAATTTAAAATTGAAATTTTGGTCGGGAAGACAGTTTGTTTGATGCAAAAACATTGTTTTCCCGACTCTGCTTTATAAGATAAAAGTATTTAAATAAGGCTTTGTTAAGGCTCTGTGCCAATAGCAGGGGCGCCTCGTGATTTAATATTTTAAACCACGGAGGAAATACTTTTTGAATAAAATGAATATATTCGCTATTTTTTCTTATATCCCTTTTATAATAAATCAAAATGTGATACAATATGACTGATAATCTGAAAACGGAGTTGATTAAATGAATTTCATCAACAGAAATGAAATTGCAGACGGTGTATTCTTTACTAATATAAAAGACAGCCGTTTTAAAACAATGAAAATCAGCGTGAACATTGTTGTTCCGCTTTCTATTGAAACGGCATCGGAAAATGCGCTTGTGGGCGGATTGCTCGTCCGTTCATGCAAAAAATATCCCGATTTTACTGTTCTCAGCAAAAAACTCAGTTCACTTTACGGTGCGGATCTCACTTCATCGCTTTCAAAACTGGGTGAAAGTCAGGTGCTTAAAATTTCCGTTTCGGGTCTTGATGACAGATATTCTCTTGATGATGTCAGCATTGCAAAAGAGCTTTCGGAGCTTTTGTGCAGTGTGATTTTTGAGCCGAATGTCAAGGACAACGCTTTTATCGAAAGTGAACTTGAACAGGAACGCAGACAGCTTCTTGATGTGATTGATTCTGAATTTAACGAAAAGCGAATCTATGCAATGGAACAGCTTATAAAACATATGTGCAAGGATGAGGTTTTCGGAACCAAGCGTTACGGTACTGCCGAAAAAATCAAGGCCGCAACTGCCGAATCACTCTACAGGGCGTGGCAGAATCTTCTCAAAACCGCAAAATTTGAGATTCTCTATATAGGCGACAGCCCTGCCGACAAGGCAAAGAAAGTTTTTACAAAGGCATTTGCAAATATCGAAAGAAATGTTGTGGCTTCATCTACCGATGTTGTCAAGAATGTTTCCGAAGAAAAACATATTACAGAGGAAATGGAGCTTTCACAGTCAAAACTTGTCATGGGATTCAGAACACAGATTTCCGCAGGTGATGACGAGGCGGTTGCCGAAAGACTTATGTGTGCTGTTCTCGGCGGTACTGCAAGCTCAAAACTCTTTAACAATGTTCGTGAAAAGCAGAGCCTTTGCTACTACTGCTCATCTGCCTACGATTCAATTAAGGGCATAATGTACATCAACAGCGGCGTTGAGGGCGAAAATCTTGAAAAAGCCGAAAAAGCTATTCTCAAAGAAATTGATGATATGAAAAACGGCGAAATTACTGACTTTGAAATTGAGGCAACAAAACTTGCTGTTGTTAATTCATTCAAGTCAAGCAGCGACAGCGTAAGCGGTATTGAAAACTGGTACACAGGGAGAATCTTTAACGGCGACCTTGAAACTGTTGAAGAAGTTTCCGCTGAGGTAAATGCCGTTACCAAGGAACAGATTGTAAATGCCGCAAACAAGCTCTTGCTTGATACGGTTTATGTTCTCAAAAATAAGTAAGGGAGGCGGACAGAATGAATATTACAGAAATTAAATCGGAAATTGCAGGCGACAGCTATTATAAAGTTGAACATCCATCGGGACTTACAATTTTTGTTTATCCAAAAGAGGGTTACACTTCTTCATATGCAATTTTCGGCACACGCTACGGAAGTATTAACACAAAATTTTCCGTAAACGGCGGCGACATAATCACAGTTCCCGACGGTATTGCCCATTACCTTGAACACAAGCTTTTTGAAAGTGAAGAAGGCGATGCGTTTGTAAGATATGCAAAAACAGGCGCAAATGCAAACGCATATACAAGCTTTGAAAAAACCTGCTATCTTTTCTCATGCACGGACAAGTTTGACGAAAGTCTTGAAATTCTTCTCGATTTTGTTCAGGATCCCTACTTTACGGCTCAGACAGTTGCAAAGGAACAGGGCATTATCGGTCAGGAAATCAAAATGTATGACGACTCTCCCGATTGGCGCGTAATGTTCAATATGCTTGAGGGTATGTACCACAATCACCCTGTAAAAATTGACATTGCAGGTACGGTTGAAACAATTGCGGAAATTACAGCCGAAAAGCTTTATGAAGTTTATAATGTTTTCTACAACCTTAATAATATGGTTCTCTGCGTTGCAGGTAATGTAACGGTTGACGGCGTTCTTAAGGTTGCCGACAAAATGCTCAAGCCTTGTGAGAAGAAGGAAATCAAAAACTATTTTGAAACAGAGCCTTATGAAATCAAAGAGCCTTATATTGAGCAGACTTTTCCTGTTTCTATGCCTTTGTTCAATCTTGGCTTCAAAGAAAAGGCGGACAAGCCTCTTAACGAAAATCAGCTTGCCTGCACGGATATTCTGCTTTCTGCGCTTGCGTCAAATACAAGCACACTCTACAGAAAGCTTATGGATTCCAATCTTATCAATTCAAGCTTTTCTTACGAGCTTTTTGAAGGTCCCGGTTACTGCTCGGTAATCTTCGGCGGTGAATCAAGAGCGCCGAAGCAGGCGGCTGAAATGATTAAGCAGTATATCTCGGATATTAAGAAAACCGGTATTGACAAAGAGAACTTTGAAATTGCAAGAAAGTCTGTTTATGGCGATTCGGTTTCATCTCTCAACTCAGTAAGTGCAATTTCAAATTCAATCATCGACTATGAAATGCAGGGTAATGAAATTTTCACTTATATTGACGCGGTTGCAAACGCAAGGCTTGAGAATATCAACGCAAGACTTGCCGAGATGCTCGATGTCAATAACTGTACTTTGTCTGTTGTAAAACAGCCCGAAGAGGTGTAATTATGCCTTATCATGTACAGTTTCCCGGATTTGGCTGGGAATTTGATATTAACCCGATTGCATTTTCAATCGGTGATTACAAGGTCTATTGGTACGGAATAATCATCGCCTGCGGACTTCTGCTTGCCGTACTGTATGCGTGGAAAAGTTCACCGCGCTACAAGGTTGACGGTTCAAAGCTGATCAACTGCATTTTCGCAGGAATAATAACGGGAATTATCGGTGCAAGACTCTATTTTTGTTTCTTCAAATGGGACTATTACGGACAGAATCCGATTGAAATTCTCTACATCAATAACGGCGGACTTGCCATTTACGGCGGAATTATCGGTGCGTTGCTCGGCGGCTTGACCGTTGCCAAAATACAAAAAATGGAGATTATGCCTGTTCTTGACATTGCAATGGTCGGTTTTCTTATCGGACAGGGAATAGGCAGATGGGGCAACTTTATGAATCAGGAGGCATACGGCGCTCCCACGGATTTGCCGTGGAGAATGCTGAGCGAGGGAACAGACCACATAGGAGTTCACCCGTGCTTCTTCTATGAATCAATGTGGTGTCTGCTCGGATTTGTACTTCTTCATTTCTACGGAAAATACAAGCAAAAGTATTCGGGACAGATTTTCTTTATGTACCTTGTGTGGTACGGATTTGAAAGAACAGTTGTTGAAGGACTCAGAACAGACAGCCTTTATCTTCCGTTCCAAGTTTTCGGAGCAGACATAAGGGTGTCACAGGTTCTTTCGGCAGTAATTTTTATAACAGGTATTGTATTCTTAATTATCAACAGAAAAAAGGAGGATTCTTTCTATGCAGATTATCGACGGAAAAAAGGTATCAGCACAGGTAAAGGAAGAAGTAAAAAAGCAGACGCTTGAGTTAAAAGAAACCCACGGAATAACACCCGGTCTTGCGGTAGTAATTGTGGGTGACGATCCGGCGTCAAGAGTATATGTAAACAACAAGAAAAAGGCTTGTGAATTTGTAGGCTTTAAGTCTGAGGAGTATGCACTTCCTGCCGAAACAACACAGGAAGAACTTTTAAACCTTGTTGAAACTCTCAACAATAAGAAGAATATAAACGGTATTCTTGTTCAGCTTCCGTTGCCGAAACACCTTGATGATAAGGCTGTTATTGAGGCAATCAGCCCGCTTAAAGATGTTGACGCATTCCATGCCGTAAATGTCGGCAAAATTATGCTCGGCGAGTATGATTTTCTTCCATGCACGCCTGCAGGCGTAATGGAGATGCTCCATTCCTACAACATTGAAGTAAGCGGTAAAAACTGCGTTGTAATCGGCAGAAGTAATATCGTAGGCAAGCCTATGGCAATGCTTTTGCTCCACGAAAACGGCACGGTAACAATCTGTCACAGCAGAACAAAGAATCTTGCTGAAATCTGTTCACAGGCAGATATACTCGTAGCCGCAGTCGGCAGACCGAAGTTTGTAACTGCCGATATGGTAAAAGAGGGTGCGGTTGTGATTGATGTCGGTATGGACAGGGATGAAAACGGCAAGCTCTGCGGCGATGTTGACTTTGAAAATGTCAAGGAAAAATGCTCGTTTATCACTCCCGTACCGGGCGGTGTAGGTCCTATGACAATTTCAACTCTTATGAAAAACACTCTCAAGGCGTGCAAAATTCAGAACAAGCTTTAATATTTAAAAAATATCGGGAAAATTGTTGACAGAAAGTTTCCTTTGTGATATAGTATATAAGCCGCATATTGTGGGTTTTAAGTGATTCGTTCCACCTGCACATAGCGAGCCCAATGTAAAGGATGGTACTAAAATGTACGCAGTTATTCAGACAGGCGGCAAGCAGTACAAGGTAACTAACGATGAGGTTATCTTCATCGAAAAGCTTGACGCAGAAGCAAACGACACAGTAACATTTGATGTTGTAGCAGTCGGCACAGACAACGGCATCAAGGTTGGCACACCGCTCGTTGAGGGTGCTAAGGTTACAGGTGAAGTTGTAAAGAACGGTAAAGGCAAAAAAATCAGAGTTTGCACTTACAAGCCTAAGAAGGGCGAAAAGAGAGCAAAGGGTCACAGACAGCCTTACACACAGGTTAAGATTACTTCAATCGAAGCCTGAAAATGACTACGGTAACATTTTTTAAATCAGATGATATAATTTGCGGTTTTGAAATATCGGGTCACTCCGACTATGCCGAAGAGGGCAACGATATTGTATGTGCGGCAATCAGTTCTGCCGCATATATGACTGCAAACACAATCACCGAGGTTTTGCATATCAATGCGCAGGTTACCGAGGATGACGGACTTATGAAAGTAAGAATGTCGCCGAATGACGCTTTAAAGGCTTGTGACATACTCTCAGGCTTAAAGCTTCACTTAACTGCTCTTTCCGAGCAGTACAAAAATCATATTAAAGTTAAATTTTCGGAGGTGTAAGGTAATGCTTAAAATAAACATTCAGTTATTCGCTCATAAAAAAGGTATGGGTTCTACAAAGAACGGCCGTGACAGTGAATCAAAGCGTCTTGGCGTTAAGCGTGCAGACGGTCAGAAGGTTCTCGCAGGCAACATCCTTGTAAAGCAGAGAGGCACACATATTCATCCCGGTGAAAATGTAGGCAAAGGCTCTGACGATACACTGTTCGCAAAGATTGACGGTGTTGTAAGATTTGAGCGTGTCGGCAAAGACAGAAAGCGTGCAAGCGTTTATCCTGTTGAGCAGTAATCTCAAAATTTATGAGGGTGGATTTTAAATCCGCCCTTATTTTTTACATTTTTGTTTATACTAATAACAAACAAGTCTGAAAATCTTTACATTTGTACTGATAATTTTGAACAGCAAAACTGTTACGGAGAAAAATATGTTTGTAGATACAGCGAAAATTAAAATAAAAGCCGGTGACGGCGGTGACGGTGCCGTTTCGTTTCACCGTGAAAAATATGTGGCTGCAGGCGGTCCCGACGGCGGTGACGGCGGCAGAGGCGGTAACATTGTTTTTGTTGCCGATTCCAACCTTTCAACACTTGCCGATTTCCGTTATAAAAGAAAATATGCCGCAAAAAAGGGCGAAAACGGCAGGGGCGGCAGATGTCGCGGTAAAAATGCCGAAGACCTCATCATCCGTGTTCCTGTCGGAACTGTTGTAAAAGAGGAGAACAGCGGAAGAATCCTTGCCGATGTTTCGGGTGATGAACCCTACATTGTTGCAAAAGGCGGCAAGGGCGGTTGGGGCAATCCGCACTTTGCAACTCCTGTCCGTCAAGTCCCCCGTTTTGCAAAACCGGGACTTCCGGGTGAAGAGTTTGATGTTGTTCTTGAACTCAAGCTTCTTGCCGATGTCGGTCTTGTAGGCTTCCCGAATGTCGGAAAAAGCACCCTTGTTTCCGTAGTTTCACAGGCAAAGCCTGAAATCGCAAACTATCACTTCACAACGATCACTCCCGTTCTCGGAGTTGTGTCAATGGGCGAGGGTTCGTCATTTGTTATGGCTGATATTCCCGGACTTATCGAAGGCGCATGGCAGGGTACAGGTCTTGGACATCAGTTCCTCCGCCATGTTGAGCGTTGCCGTATGCTCGTTCACATTGTCGATGTTTCGGGCAGTGAGGGCAGAGATCCCAAGGAAGATTTCATAACAATCAACAATGAGCTTGCAAAGTTCAATCCCGAGCTTGCAGAGCGTCCTATGGTTGTTGCAGGCAACAAGTGCGATATGGCAACCGATGAGCAGATTGCGGATTTTAAAAAGTTTGTTGAAGATCAGGGTTACGATTTCTTCCCGATTATGGCGGCAATCCGTTATGATGTTGACCCGCTTCTCAAAAAGATTCAGGAAATGCTTTCAAAGCTTCCGCCAATCACTCACTACGAGGCAGAGCCTGCTCCGATTGTGACCGTTGATGATTTTGATGACCATTCTGTCACAATTAAGAATGTCAACGGAATCTATACCGTTGAGGCTGACTGGCTGTTGCAGGTTATGAAGGGCATCAATTTTGATGATTACGAAAGCCTTAACTACTTCCAAAAGGTTCTCATAAACGGCGGTGTAATTGACGCACTCCGCAAAAAGGGCTGTTCCGACGGCGACACGGTTTCGATTTATGAGCTTGAATTTGACTTTATGGATTGATATTGCATAATACGGAGTTAATATGGAAAACACATCTGTTCATTCATTAGCCGATGAAATTTCTCCGCTCACACTTGCCTTTGTGGGTGACGGCGTCTATGACCTGCTTGTGCGTGAATACCTTGTCCGCAAGGCTAACCGCAGTGTCGGAGAACTCAACAAAATAAAAGTTTCGCTTGTAAACTGCAAAAGTCAGGCTGAATTTGCAAAAGTTCTAATGCCTGTTCTCTCTGAAAAAGAGCTTGCCGTTTACAAGCGCGGCAGAAATGCCGCACCTAAATGCACCCCGAAAAACGGCTCTGTTGCCGATTATCACAGCGCAACGGGACTTGAAGCACTTTTCGGATACTTGCAGATTAATAAAGAATTTGACAGAATAAATCAGCTTTTTGAAATAATTATACATACTCGTTTCGGGGAGTGATTTTATGCAAACGAATTTAAAACCGAATTCCTGTCTTGCAAAGGCAGGAACACTATTTTTTGATTATCTTGTAATTTTCGCCGGAGCAGTTCTTTACGGCATATCGGTAGCAATGTTTACATCACCTAACAATGTTGCCCCGGGCGGACTTACCGGTGTTGCCACAATGCTCAACTATATGTTCTCGTTGCCAATCGGTATTATGATTTTTGTAATGAACATTCCGCTTTTCATCTGGGGATTTATCGAAAACGGAAAAGGCTTTCTGACAAGAACCCTTGTTGCAACGGCACTTGTGTCGGTTATGATTGATGTTCTTACGCCGATCTTGCCTGCATACACGGGCGATACAATCCTTGCGGCAGGCTTTGGCGGAGTTCTGAACGGACTCGGACTCGGTCTTATCTTCTACCGAGGCGGTTCAACGGGCGGAACAGACATCATCGCCCTCAATCTTCACAAGCATTTTCCGTTCATTTCAACGGGTACAATAATTCTTGTGTCCGATATTCTCGTTCTTTTAATGGTATTCTTTGTTTATCACAGTATTGAAAATGTGCTTTATGCTTTGCTTGTAATTTTTATCAGCATAAAGGTAATTGATGCGGTGAGCTACGGTACTTCACGAGGCAACGGCAAATTGATGTTTGTTGTAACAGACAACTACAAAGAGGTCAGTATGGACATTATGAAGAACCTCAAGCGAGGTGTCACATATCTTGACGGCGAGGGCGCATACAGCGGAAAAGAAAAAAAGGTTATTATGTGTGCAGTCCGTCCGCAGGAAGTTTACAAAATAACTTCGGGAATCAAAAATGTTGACCCAAATGCCTTTATTATTGTAACAACAGCAGGTGCAATAAAGGGCAGAGGCTTTGTCAAAATAGATAACAACTGAAAAAGGCTCAATGTCAATAGTTGGGGTAACCCGAAAAAACAGAATATATGAGAATTACAAGTGGCAGCGAGTACTGGCTTGCTATTGATAACCTTATGAGCGGCAAAACTCTTGCAAACCTCAATGGACTGTAAAAACAGCCCTGCAAAAACAAAAAGGCACATAACCGAAAACAGTGACGGTTATGTGCCTTTTGCGGTTTATTTATCCTTATTGTTGCTGAATTATTTCTTAATCCAAAACCCATATGGGGTTTATTTTTTAACAAAAAAACATCAGCATACCTGAAATATACCGCAAAATAATTGCTTTTTAAGAATAATGAAAATGCACGATATATTGACAAAATCTACAAAAAACACACCGTAACTTGTGCATAACATAAAACCCTGTTGTGAAAACGGCAAAACTGAATGTAAAAATAAATATAAAACTATCACATTAAACAAATACAAAAAAATCTCCTGATTTTATTGAAAAAATCTCTGTCAAATGGTATAATCAACTATAAAGAATATGGGTTAGTGTTCACATTTTGACTGAAACAGGTTAAGGATACAATTTTTGGCTGAATTCTCGTTGTTTTTTTGTAAATTAATTGCAAAATTCCGTGGCTTTGCCGATTATGTTTCACCGTTGGTCAGGCGGTAAAGGTCGAACCCGAACCTAACCAAAACCAAAATATTCGGTTATGGAGGTAATAATTATGAAAACAAAAATTTCTCATTTAGGCAGAAGCACTGTTTCCGTCATCCTTGCGGTAATGATGTTTCTGTCAACAATGCTTATCGGCACTATAAGTGTAAATGCTTATGACATTAGTTCCAAATCATTGTACTATGCTAATACCTTAAACTGGAATACTCCGAAGTTGCAAATATGTAGTGGTGATAACTATTATAATTATGATCTAACCAAAATTGATAACACTAATATTTATTATCGTAGTGACGATTGGAAAGGTTATACTTGGTTTAAATTTAATGATGATAAAGATTATGGTGCACCTGAAATTGGTGCTAATGTAACAAGTAAAACTTGGTATTCTGGTAAAAGTAATGTTGCGAATACTGATTTTGGCAAACTTAATTCAACTTCTAAAGTTGTAAATATGGTATCAACCGATGGTAATAATTATGTTGAACAGTCCATAGGTGGCACAACAGTAATCAGCGGTTATAATTTGCCTTCTGATGCTGTATCAGCAACAGCTGTTTCTAGTTCAACTTCTTCCGCTTCATCTAATGCTTCAATTGAAGCGGCATTTGGTTCAACGATTACCTACTCAGCAAATGCAGACAGTAATTATGAATTTAAAGGTTTTTCAACAACGAATAGTTCTTCTTTGCCTGATAACTTAAATACTAATGCTACAATGACACAGACTTCAAGTGCTATAAATGGTAACAGCAATGATGTATATTATGCTTACTATGTAGCTAAGAATATTCAGACCCCTGTAGCAGAAAGCGTAAAACTTACAGCTTCGTCTGCAACTGTTACATCAGGTGGCAGTACGACACTGACTGCTACTTTGAAGAATAAAGCAACAGGTGTTGATAAAGTAACTTATACATTTAAAAAAGCCGATGGTACAGAAGTAGGTACTGTAAAGGATTCTGCCGAAAATACTGCTTCTGTTAATGTAGATAACATTACATCTGATACTACATATACAGTCACAGTTTCAGCCACCGATTACAGCGATGTTTCAGATACTGCAAAAGTAACGGTCAAACAGCTTGAAAACTGGTATCTTATAGGTAGTGCGTTTGGTGGAATCTGGGATACTTCTTATAAACAATGTAAATTGGATTACGACTCGGCAACCGGTTTCTATTATCATAATACTACAGGGGCTGAAACGGGTGATGTTTATTTTAGGTTTCATGATGGTAACAACCAGTATTGTCCGGATAGTGATAAAAAAGTAATAGCATTAGCTGGTGAAAAACTTAAGATTACTAAATCGACTAACACTTATGCCTTTAAATACAGTAATACGGTTAGCAACTATAGAATATGGCTTGATTCATCCAATGCAAGTGATATAAAAGTATGGATAACTGATATTACAAAAAAATATAATATCAGCAATAATTCAGGCAAGGAATTAACCATTTCTCCAAGTCAGGCAAGTGCCGGCGAAACGGTTACTGTTAAAGCAACTCCTGAAAGTGGCAAAGTTCTTAAATCAGTAACTGTTGTGGGTGATGACCATACACCGGTTACAACCACCGTAAGTGGCAACACCGCAACATTTACAATGCCTGATCAGAATGTTACCGTAACAGGTGTAAATTTCCGTGAAGCAAAAACATGCAAAGTAACATTCAGTCCAAGTGACGCAACATACGGTGATGTTACTGCTCAATACAACGGAACTGCTTTCGCTACCGGCAACACAGTAACCGAGGACGATACAGTAACATTCACTGCAAATCCAAACGAAGGCTACACATTTACCGGTTGGACTGTAAACGATGCACCGGTTTCTTCAACAGATAATCCGTATAAAATTACAGTCAACCAAAACACAGATGTAGTCGCTAACTTTGTAACCGGCACTCAGTCAAAATATTATCTTCTCTGTGGCGTAGATCAAACATTCAAAGCATATAAGTCTGTTCCTCTTGTTGAAAAAGGAAATGGTGAATACTACGCAGACTTTGATGCAGCCGGTATTACCAAGGATAAAGATTATTATATAATTTTTTCTACAAAAGAAGATACTTCCGGCATAATTGATAGTAGTAAAAATAATGATAATGCTAAAGTTTCAGTTACTAAAGTTGAAAATAACAATGGATTCTCTTTTTATGACCAATACTCGCCAGTTTCACAAACAAGTGGTAATACAGGTTCTGTAAAATTTTCAAAAGTTATCATTAAAAGTAACAGTAATGTTACCGGCTTTACTATTAAAATATCCGGTCTTGATGTAGATAATAAGACAATCACATACTCTGCTGAGCCTAAGTTCGATGTAGCACCTGCTGATACTGTTGAAATCACGGCAAAAGACGGTACAATTCGTGCGGGCTTTACTGATACTGATGCCGGTAAAACAACTGCTGTTTTAGGTGATACAACTCTTTCAATAACAACTCCTGATGATGAAGTAATTACTGCATCTGATTCATACGAGATTGATGGTAAAAATCGTGCTGTAACTGCTAAAAAAGTTCCTAATGGCTCAACAGTAACCGTTACAACCAAAATTAATCCTGAGGCAACCTTTGCAGGTCACAAGGGCAGTGACTACTATGTTAAGGGATTCAGCGTAAACGGTATCTTTGGCGGAGTTCTTTCACAGACTGAGGGTAAAAGTCATAGTGATAATACATATGAGTATACTTTTAAAGTAAATCAAGAGATTTATAATTCACAAAAGCTTGAAATCACTCCTGTGTATTTCCTTAAAGATGATACTAACTGCGTATATTTCTACATTGAGAACTACGATTCTGCAAAACAAGTTTGGGGCAATACTCCTTCATGTTATGTATATTATGCTAATGGTGCTTCAGCATTAGCAGCATTAGGTTATTACCCCGGACAACCAATGGTTGACTACAACGGTTCTATCTTTACTCAAATTCCTAAATCTATAGTCAATGATGGTGGTACCCAAAAAAGCATTACAGGTATGACGCTTAATAACTATGTTTGGGACGATGTTCATAGAGCTTATAATAACATTGAAGATCCAAAAGCTGTTAATGCACAGACATACGACTACGATGATTTTGTTAAGATAGCTGAGAGCGGTGCTGCTGCTGATAACATTATTTATCGTTTTAAGTATAATAAATTCGATAATAAACCGCAGGCTACATTAGCTGCTTCTGAAGCTGATCCTGCCGGTTGGGAAGTATTCCTCGACTACCAGAATTATCCGACGGATATTTTTGGCAATAAAATTGGTAACGTTAAGCTTGACTATAAGGATACTGATAGTGTAAAGAATAATGGTGATTACCTGTCAATTATTTCGAACGGTTATGAAAAAAACTACATCGGTAATTATGCAACTTCTTGGAGCATTTATAACAAGGCTGGCGAAAGAGTGGCTAATATTCCTTCATCAGCTCTCTTGTATGCCCTTGGCAAGGACGAAGCGTACATGAAAACCGCCATTAATTCTGATTCAATTCCTGATGACTTCCTCCCCGGCAAGTCAAATAGAGAATCTTATTGGACAGAATTTAAAAACTTATATACTAATTATAAAGATGTTCCTGCTCAGATTAACTTTGAGGCATCTATCAAAAGCGGTGATGACCCCGGCGATCGTCTTGACGGTCGTTGGTACTATTCTCAGAGTAAAGAGACAATTACCGGTGAAATCAAGATTCAGTATGCAAATACCCTTGATGACTACAACACAAACAATTTCCATGATGATAAATTTGATGATGATAAACCTACATCAATTGTTGGAAAGACAACAGGAGCAAGTGCATACTTTACCGATCCTAAGGATAAGGTAAGAAAACTTGAAACTGAAGCTGATAATACTCAGGATTATAAGTTTGAAGTTGCTGCAACTTCAACTGCAGCATACACATTTGTTGGTTGGTATCGTTTTATTGATGGTGATTACAAGGCAATCAATCCTTCTGATATGAGCAGTTTGAAAGGTGCAGTTACACGAAATTCAGATGTAACGCTTGTTGCTCGTTATATCAAAACCCCGGGCGGTTCAATGACCTTCAACCATTCATTGTACAGCGGAACAAATGCAGGCGGCGGTAAAGCCACTACCGAAATTCAGGTTGTTGTTACAGACAGCACGGGTAAATCTCTTTATAATTCAGAAAGGATTGCAGGCACAGCTTCAATCGATAAGGATATGATTACTAAATTAGCAGTGCAAACAGGTCTTACTGTAACTGTTACTCTTTACACAACAACAAAGAACCTTTATAATTTCAATGGTTACTATTCTGCTGAAAACACAACAGATATAACTGCTTTTCCTCCTTCTACTGCTGATTTTACAAAAACAGTTAGCGGAGACAGAAAAAATGGTCGTGTAACTGAATCAGTATATATGTTCTCGTTTGATGATTATTATAAAACACATAAGGATACTCTTATTGGTGAGAATGCGGGAACAGTATATTATAATTTCTATTCTGACATTACTTCTATTAAAGTACCGTATAAGGTTCAGTTCTCTTACAAAGACAGAATGGAAAAACAAAAGTATTACAACAGGGCTGGTTATGTTGATCCCGAAAACACTTCATCATACACAATTGTTGAGGATGGTAATGATGTAAAGGTAACTCTTACAGATAGCTTTATCCTTTCTCTTGCACCGTATGAGTCAAACTTTACAAAGAATCTTACTTGGGATAATCCTACAGATTCTAAGCCTTTCGATTCATCAATTAGTAAGTCAATAGCTTCAGCTGTTGTTAATTCAACTCAGTCAGACAGAACAATCCACCTTAATGTTTTCCGTGTTTCTGACGGTGGTGATCCTACTCCACTTGAAAATAAGGATGGTGCTTTTTATCTTTACAAAAAAGATGGCTCAACTGAATTACCTTATAATTCAGTATTCTACAAACCAAATGGTGACGGAACTTATATATATGATATCACAGCTCCGAAAACATATAAAGATAATGGTAAAGAACTTCAGTTTATGTATTGGGCAATCTACTCCGATGCGGAATGTAAGAATCTTGTTATTAAAGCATACAACATCGACGGTGGATTCAGCTATGTATCATATGATAACTATTGGATAGTTCCTGTTTATGGAGCAAGCTCAACTCCAAGTGCGTCTGTCAAGGAAGTTTCTACTTCAACTCAGTTTATGGAAGTAACAAGAAACCAGTGGACAGCTGCTGATAATAACACCTTCAACGGATTTGACGCTGATGATATGACTACACTTGATACAGCTGATGATTTCATTAAGGGTAACGATGAAGACAAGCTTTACGCCGACTTTGTACTTAACTTCTTCTATAACGGCAAGCAGCTCAGTGTATTTGATCCTAACAGCAAGAAGGTTCAGACAGGTATTGTGATGCAGAAGTTAGCGTTAGATGAAGATTCCACTGGTGTAGGTTACATTACTGATATGAAGCACTACGCTGATAAGTACACTAAAGCTGAACTTTCCGCGGCAGCTGAAGATGCTAAAAATAAAATTTTGAAAAAAGAAACAACGATAGAGTCGCTCACAAAACAGATCGATAATAGCAGACTTAGTAATAAGAACAGAATTCAGTATTATGCTCGTTTCAATAATACCGAAGCTAATGCAAATTATGTTTATAGAGTTTACACTTATATTAAGTATGTTAATGAATCGAATGAGACTATTATTGAACTTGGTGAGCCTATCTACTTTACACTCTATGATGTTGCGAACAAAACAGTTTAATTTTTAATTTATTGTGTGTAACAGACAATATTGTTGCACACAATAAAATTTAGGAAGGAGTTATTTATGAAAAAAGAGTATTCTTCTCCTGAGTTTGAATTAGTAAAATTCAAATTCGAGGATATAATTTTGACCGGTAGTCTTGATGATGATACTCCTGAGATTGCTGCAACTGGTGGTGACGATTGGGGGTAATGATATGAAAAAAACATATTGTTTAAAATCTCTGAAACGCTTTTCTGTATTGTTTTTATCTGCATTTTTGATTATTATTTCTACATTTCAAATTTCTGCGGCTTCATATGAAACCGACGGCTTTGTATATTCTGTTTCCGACGGTAATGCGAGCGTAACCGGATATAAAGGTGATAAGACCGATATTGTGCTTCCGCTTAAGCTTCAAAGCTGGTCTGTATCTGAAATTTCTGATTTTGCCTTTGTGGGAAAGACCGCAATAACATCGGTCAGCCTTAGCGAAGCAAGATATCTTAGAAGAATCGGTACTGATTCTTTTTACGGTTGTACTTCACTTGAATCAATTTCAATTCCTATTTGGGTGAGAGATTTTGGTTCTGCCGTGTTTCAGAATTGCACAAGTTTGAAATCTGTTACCTTTAACTGTGTGCCGAGTAAAATTACCGATCAGATGTTCTACAATTGTACTTCTTTAGACAAGGTATATTTACCTGCCGGTACAAGTGCGATTGGTAAGAGTGCTTTTGCTGAATGTGCATCACTGTCAGAGGTGTATATTCCTACATCCGTGACTTCTATTGCTTCTAACGCTTTCAGAAGCTCTCCGAATGTAACAATCAAGGGCAGTTACGGTTCTTATGCCGAGGAATACGCAAAGGCTAACAATATTCCGTTTAACGGCATTTCTAACTATAAAATTGGCGATGTAAATATGGATGGCAAGATTGATATTTCTGACGCAACCCTTGTGCAGAAGTATGTTGTCGGTATTGTTGAACTTTCTACTGAGCAAAAACATCTTGCCGATTATAACAGTGACAGCAACATCACAGTAGTTGATGCAACCCAAATTCAGAAGTTTATCGTTCATTTAAACTAACCAATAAAAAACAGGCTCACTTTTTGTGAGTCTGTTTTATTTCGGAGGACGCTTTGCCAAAATTCTTAATAGCTGATTTTATCGTTGAAATTGAACCAAAATTTGATTACTTAAAAAAATTGTGCGAACCGTTTTTGTATGAAGGGGAGAGAAGTGCAGATTTTTCTGCCATACCGTCAGCCTCATACTTAAATTTCCTGTTGAGCCGTATGGTTGAAGGTTCAACCATTGATGAAGCCGAAGAATTTGCAACGGCATCAATTTTTAACCGCAAAATAATTCACCGTGGCGCTATGCTTGTGCATTCCTCGGCACTCGTTTTTGACGGAAAAGCGTATTTGTTTTCCGCCGATTCAGGCGTCGGCAAATCTACTCATACAAAGATGTGGCTGAAAAGATTCGGCACAAAAGCTCATATTCTCAATGACGATAAGCCTGTTGTGAAAATTAAAAATGAAGTCCCGCTATGCTGCGGAACTCCGTTTGACGGCGGAAGCGGAATTGCTAACAACGAAATCGTTCCCGTAGGCGCTATAATATTCATAGAACGCTCAGACGATAATTTTGTTACAATTCCCGACACAAAGGAGATTGTACAAAGACTCTACAAATCGACTGTCAAATTTGTGAATAAGTCAGATGGAATGTCTTTGCTCTCAAATCTCGATAATCTTATTCGGCATACAAAATTTTATGTGTTGCATTGCAATACAGATGATTCTGCCGTTGATGTTGCCTATAACAATATAATTAAAAACTGCAAATAAAAGACGGTCTGTTCTCGCAGACCGTCTTGTTATATGTATAAAATTGATTACTTGATTTCCTTAATCCAGCCTTCGGGAGCTTCGATTCTGCCCATCTGAATACCTGTAAGTGTATCGTAAAGCTTCTTTGTAATCGGACCCATTTCATCCATACCGCTCGGGAAACAAATTTCCTTGCCGTGGTCGTTAATTTTGCCGACAGGTGAGATTACGGCAGCTGTACCGCAAAGACCGCATTCTGCAAAGTCCTTAACTTCATCAAAGTAAACTTCTCTTTCTTCAACCTCAAGACCAAGATAATGCTCAGCAACATACATAAGTGAACGGCGGGTAATTGAGGGGAGAATGCTGTTAGACTTTGGAGTAACAACCTTGTTGTCCTTTGTTACAAAAATAAAGTTAGCACCGCCTGTTTCTTCAACCTTAGTTCTTGTAGCGGCGTCAAGATACATATTTTCGTCAAAGCCCTCTGCATGAGCGGTAACAATAGCGTGAAGGCTCATTGCATAGTTAAGTCCTGCCTTGATGTGACCTGTGCCGTGAGGAGCAGCTCTGTCAAAGTCTGAAACCTTAATTGTAATAGGCTTTGCACCGCCCTTGAAGTATGGACCAACAGGAGTAGTAAATACTCTGAACTGATATTCTGACGACGGCTTAACACCGATTACAGGACCGCTGCCGAACATATACGGGCGAATATAAAGTGTTGCGCCTGTGCCGTACGGAGGAACATAATCTGCATTTGCCTTAACAACATTGCAAACAGCCTCAACAAACTTCTCTTTTGGAAATACAGGCATCTCAAGACGCTTACAGCTGTCCTCCATTCTCTGTCCGTTAAGGTCAGGTCTGAACACAACAATTCTGCCGTCACAGGTAGTGTACGCTTTCATACCCTCAAAGCAAGTCTGAGCATACTGCAAAACGCCTGCACATTCGCTGATAGTAATTGTGGTGTCGGCTGTCATACTGCCGTTGTCCCACTTACCGTCTTTATAATTAGCTACGAATCTTTCACCGATGGGCATATAACCGAAGCCGATGTTTGCCCAGTCAATATTCTGCTTTTCCATCATAAATACTTCCTTTCAATTTAAGAAAAACCTCATTGGTTATGTACATATTTTAGCACTTTAACACGCAACTTGTCAATGTTATAACAGCATATTTCACCGTTTTTATTATTATTTAGGCTGTTTTTAAAGCATAATATGAATTTTGACGCATACGCAACTTTCATTTAGCGGATATTGTATGCAGAAAATTAAAAACATAATATTATATTCTTTTTTGGAACAAAAAACCCGCTTTGCGGATATATACTAAACTCAATAATTTATCGGGGTGATATTATGGCTGAGGTTGTAAAAATTGTTTTGACCGGCGGACCTTGCGGCGGCAAGACTGCGGCATTGGAATATATCAGCGTAGAACTTAAAAAGCTTAATATTCCGACAATTACAATCAGCGAGTCTGCAAGCAGGCTTTTAAGCGCAGGCAAAACTCCCGAAAATATGGGTTCATACGAATTTCACAGAGAGCTGTTTGAAATGCAGCTTGCCGAAGAGAATGAAAAAACGCAGCTTGCAAAGGAAATGAATTGTGAAAAAGCTGTGTTGCTTTTTGACAGAGGTTTGCTCGACAGCAGAGCATATGTTACGGAAGATGAGTTTGCAAAGTATGCAGGACTGCACAATCTTAATGAAGATGTGATACGAAATTCTTATGACGCAGTATTTCATCTTGTGACTTCCGCAGACGGTGCAGAAGAGTATTACGGAAAAGAAACCAATATTTTCCGCAGAGAAGAAAGTCTTGAAAAAGCAAGAGAGGTGGACACAGATGTTATGGCTGTGTGGACAGGCACACAGCATTTGCGTGTTATCGACAACTCAACCGACTTTGATACAAAGCTGAAAAGACTTTTAAAGGAGGTTGTCGCTTTTCTCGGTATTCCGAAGCCGCTTGAAATTGAAAGAAAGTTTTTGATTGAATATCCTGATATTGAATTTTTGAACAGCATAAAAACCTGTCGCAGAATTCCTATTACACAGGCATACCTCACCACTCCCGATGAAGGATATTTCAGAATCCGCAGAAGGGGAGATGGTGACAAGGCTGTATATATCAAAACCGTAAAAATCAAGATATCGGATATTAAGCGGATTGAAATTGAAAATTATATTTCAAAAGAACAATACGACTCATACCTTGCGCAAAGACAGTATGTTACGGGCATCATCAGTAAAGACAGATATTGCATTGTCGATAACAACACATACTACGAACTTGATGTTTATCCGTTCTGGAGTGACAGGGCTACAATTGAAATTGAATTGCTCAGCGAAAATCAGCCGTATCAGCTTCCTTCATTTGTTAAGCTTGTCAGAGAAGTTACCTCAGAGCCGAATTACAGGAATCTTGCACTTGCTCAGAAATACGGAAAGCCGTAATTTTTTCGGCATATAAGTTTGTAAAATAAATTTGAAAAATTTTGAAAAAAGTGTTGACAAATTAGCGTAATATGGGTATAATATAAAGGCTGACTGATGAGGTCAGCAACTTAATGCGCCAATAGCTCAGCTGGATAGAGCAACTGCCTTCTAAGCAGTAGGTCAGGGGTTCGAGTCCCTTTTGCCGCGCCACATGGTGGGATTAGCGTAGTTGGTTAACGCGCCAGTTTGTGGCACTGGAGACCGCCGGTTCGAATCCGGCATTCCACCCCATTTGACTCATTAGCTCAGTTGGCAGAGCACTTGACTTTTAATCAAGGTGTCCGGAGTTCGAATCTCCGATGGGTCACCAACGGCCGCTGAAGTTTTTCCTTTAGCGGCTTGTTTTTTTAACAACGGAAGAATTTAATATATACTGAGCCGTCGCCAAGCGGTAAGGCAACGGACTTTGACTCCGTCACCCGTGGGTTCGAATCCCGCCGGCTCAGCCATAAGAGGGTAACAAAAAATGTCACCCCCAAAAAAGCCCGATTTAATCGGGCTTTTTTGCATTTTATGAAACAGTTTTTTAAACAGGTTTAAATAGATGTCAAGCTCGGCATTTCATTGATATTAGGGATTTGAACCTACGAAAAACGGTTAGAAAGACTTTTTATAAATTTAATATGAGACCGCCGAGAATTTTGTGTAAAAGTGAATAATAAGCTACCTTTCGAGCAATAATTGAAACAGAAAATTAATGCTTAAAAGGAAGTTTTTTTAACGGCAAAAGCACCGGCAGAAATGATGAGAGAATTTGTAAGAAGTCAGAATTTCACCTCAACAGACGAAGTTATGACAGCAATGAAAGATATGTTCAAGGACATTCTTCAGGAGGTTATGGATGTGAGCTTTCCGATGAACTCGGCTATGAGAAAAGTGAAAGAACGTCGAATGATGAATGTGGCAGAAAGTCGAAAAATTACAGAAACGGCTACTCGAAAAAGACGGTAAAAACGCAGATGAGCGAGCCTTCAATAAAACTCCCACGCAACATTGTTGCAGAACCTAATAAATTATATCCTAAGAAAAACACAATAAAAAGTACAAAAAGAGTTGACAAGATATACATAATATGTTATTCTTTTAGCGTAAATAAATTTTATTACTCTTCAAGATTACGGAGAGTAGTGGATCTCCGTAGTATACCAAAATAAAAATAACATTATAAAAGGAGAATAATTTATGAAAAAGATAATTCTACGGACATTATCACTGATTGTTTTAATTTTGGTAGCTTCTTTTAACATACCAATGGCGTATGCTGCTGAAGGTGACATACTTAACGATGAAAGCGGAATACCAGATACGGTTTTGTATAACTATATTTTATCGGTGTCCGATACTAATAACGATGGAGTTATACAAAAGTCGGAAGTGAAAGATATAAGATATCTGTGGTGTGGATACAATGATGATGAAAACAGGCAAAGGATAAAATCTCTTAAGGGATTAAGTAATCTTGAAAATTTAGTAGTCGTGGATGTAACTGATAATGAACTTGTATCACTTGATGGTATTCAGGGCTTAAATTTAATTGATATAAGAGCAGGGTATAATAAAATTGTTGATATTTCAGCAGTTGAAGGTATGTCTTCTACATTAGAGTACTTAGACGTACATAATAATAATTTATCAAAATTACCAGATATGACTAAATTTACTGAGCTTGCTCCCCCAGCCATGTATGTTGGTACTGATTTTAGTTACAATAAATTAACATATAATGAAATGTACTATAATCTTCCCCCACAACTTGCTATTGAAGAATATGTTGAAGGTGCTACTTGGGTTGATATTCAAAGTGAATATCAGACTCCTGATCCTATACCAGAAGCTGAGGAAGTTACTTTGAATTCGAATGGAATAGTCGTTAAAGGACTAATTATACCAGATGCTATTTTACAAGTTACTCAAATAGCCCTTGATATTGAAAATGCTGTGATGTGTTATGATGTGAATCTTATAAGAGATTATGAAAAGATCCAGCCTGATGGCACAATTACAATTACAATTCCTTCTGAGTATAGTGATTGTGATGTATTTTGGGTTAAAGATGATGGCAGTAAGGTTAATATGAATGCAGAATATATAAATGGTAGTTATGTGTTTACAACATCACACTTTAGCGTTTATGCAATAGTGAAACCCAATGCATTGAGTGTAGGCGATGTAAACGGTGATGGTGAAGTAAACGCAAAAGACAGAATGTCGCTTACTCGCTATCTTGCAAAGTGGATTGGCTATACTTCAATAGATTTTACAGCTGCGGATGTAAATAATGATGGTGAAGTCAATGCTAAAGACAGAATGATCCTTACGAGACATTTGGCAAAATGGCAGGGCTATGAAACTCTGCCTTTGAAATAAGGATTTAGAAGTAAGAATAATGTTAAAAATAAGGAAGAAGAGTTAATAATCGCAGATTGTAAAATGAAGATGAAAGAATAAAAAAAGAATATCCATAGAAACGATTTCGTAGTAGAATTAAGTGTTGTGGTCAAGCTTTTTTGTAACACTCTGACCTAATTTTTATTGCTACAGGGTTTATGCTCCGTAGCGTGCCTCAAAAGGCGTTTTATAGTTGTTATAAGAATGCGGGCGTTCGTGATTGTAATGAACATACGCAAATTCTTCAATGGATGTATATAATTCTTTTTCGGAATGATAGTAATGATGATTAATCAGTTCATTCTTGAGAGTATTGTAATAACGTTCCATAGGAGCATTATCATACGGATATCCAGCCTTATTCATGCTTTGCGTTTCCTTGTAATTGAAAATAACTGAAGCTCTGTATTCATGTACTTATGGACAGTTACACAACTGATGCTGTATCCCTTGCGAAGAAGATAAGCGCGCACCGTTCTGTAACCATCAGTACCGTTGTGAGAGTGATAGATGTCCACAATTTCATGCTTGATTTTTTTCTTACGCTTATGATATTCAGATTTCCTATTCTTCAGAAAATTATAATATGCATTTGGTAGAATGTTCAGTCTTTTCAATAACCAACGGACACCGTATTTGTGCCCATACTGCTGAATAAATCGATAAGCCATTAATCGATTTCCTTCGCAAAGAATGCCGCCGCTTTTTTCAGAAAGTCATTTTCCTTTTGGAGTTCTGCCAGCTGCCTTTTCAACTGCAAATTTTCCTTCATATAATCATAATCTGCTTTGGCTTCTTCATTTGTTTGGCATTCTTCACAGAACTGTTTTATCCAAATAGATATACTTGCCTTGGATATGCCATATTCGGCAGCAAGACCTCTGAGGGTTCGTCCCTCTTCAAGATGAAGATGTACAATCTTCTTTTTGAATTCCGGTTCATATTGTTTACTCATTTGTAACATACCTCGTTTCCTCCTAAGATTATATCTTATTAGGTCAAGGTGTTACAACTATATTATATCACAACATAGCTTTGTGTGCCGTGTCTTTGAAAATATGGTACAGGCTGTGCAAAAAATTTGTTGCCGATATCAAAGAAAATCTGACTGAAAATTATTTTTGGAAATCACTGAGAGCAAT
>OLHG01000367.1_pt1 | contig 32083 bp, 47 predicted proteins | sample 1605971 | NCBI WGS metagenome assembly OLHG01 (sample SAMN03283289) | human gut metagenome | biome: human-associated habitat; material: feces | host: Homo sapiens | place: Peru | collected 2012 | reverse complement strand
CCCCGCAAGCGCTTTGACGAGGCGGTGGAGTACATCCAGCGCTGGAAGCCCAGCACCAACACCGTGATGCTGATCCAGCAGTCCAACGGCCAGACCAGCATGTTCTAAGGAAGGAGACAGCGGCATGAGCGAAAAAATTATTGCATACAAGGCGATGAACCCGGATATGACCTGCCGGGGCAAAAAGTATGAGGTTGGCAAGACTTATTTCGAGGATAATGCAGACTGCTGTAGTGCCGGTATGCATGCATGTGAAAATCCGTTTGAAGTTCTGCGCTACTACCCGATGAAGGACAATCCCAGATTCTTTGAGGTGGAGTGCGGCGGCGAGATCAGCAAGTCCGACCAAGGTAGCAAGCTCGCTTGTACGGAGCTCACTGTGAAAGGAGAACTGAACTTTGCTGGGATGCTGAAAGCGACTCTTGACGCTGTATTTAGACGTGTGAAAGATAAAGAGCCGTTTTCCAGCGGCTATTACAGCACGGCAGGCACCAGCGGCAATTCCAGCACGGCGGCAGCAACTGGTCCTTATTGCAGAGCAAAAGCAGAGGGAAATAACAGCATTGCTGTCGCAAATGGGTACAAAAGCAAAGTCAAGGGCTCCGTTGGGTGCTATTTGGTGCTGACCGAGTACGACGATGACGGGAATTTACTTTGCGCAGACCTAAAACTTGTGAATGGAATCTCAATCAAAGCAGATACATGGTATATGCTCAAAGATGGACTGGTTGTTGAATCAGAGTAACGGAGGCTCCGCATGGAAAGGATCACAATGAAAGGCGTTGCAGAGTGCTGCGAGATGTTTCGGGCAAACCTTGTTCCGATGAGCCCGAGCAAGTTCTGGAATAATGTTGCACACGGCGAGTATGACGGCTGGGTAGTTCCCCGGGAAGATACCAAACGGCGGCAGGCAACAATCTACATCGACGGTTTTATCGATTATATGCACCGGCGCGGATGCAAGATCGTCCGCCCGTATGAGAACGACAAGGAGGAAATGGAAGAATGAAGGCAAAGCTTTACATCAACAGTGAGGAATCGACCATCAGGATTGAAGGTTGTGCCAATGAGGTTATGAATCTTCTGGTGGATGTGATCGCGCAGATTCTGGAAAGTTATTTTCCGCACAACTTTGAGAAGCAGATGGCGTGGGTGTCCTGGCTTCTCTTCGGCACGATTTGTACCCTGAGCAAGGAAGGAGATAACGATGAAGATTAAATCCCGCGTCTGGTACTGGCTGGCCGCTGCCAGCGGTTCCGCAAGTCTGCTGTACGGCATGGGCATCGAGGGCAGCACACAGACGGGCAGCACCATCTCCGACGGCCAGTTTGCCACGGCCCTGTGCCTGGTGCTGGCAGCGGTGATGTTCCTGCGGCTGGGCTTTGCCGCCCAGGATCGTGAGCAGAACGCCCGCCGTTATGGCCGCGTTGACCGCACCCACGCCCGCACCGAGGAGCCGGAGTACCGGCAGAACCGGAGGGGCGCATGAGCATGATTGTATATGCTTACGCCTACCGCAAGAGCCCTCGGGGCTGCGATGTTAGGCAGTTCACAGACCCGCTCACACCGGATGAATACCCCGGGGAGCCCGCCAGCGTTAAGGCCCAGCACTGGGCAGATGAGAACATCCGGCATTACGAGATGATTCAGGTGCGGGACGCTCTGGGGAACCTGCTGTACGCAAGATAATGCGTTTCGGATTACGCAAACCACAAGATATAGGAGAAATCAGCATGAAAACCAAAATTCTGAAAGTCAAGATCACCTTCCTGGAGCCGGTGCTGGGCACTTGGCCCTCCAACCAGAACGTCGCCCGGGATTTCATTGCCAGCAAGAGCCCGGATGCAGCCACCATCGAGGACGAGGTGGCCGCTCTGGGCGCGGATGCCGTGGCAGACAAGGGTATGACCGTCTTTCCTCGCAACGAGAACGGAGAGCCGGTTCTGTATGATTACCAAATCAAGGGATTCTTCAAGGATTCCTGCGGTATGCTGGCCCGCGTGGGCGGCAAAACAGAAACGGGCAAGAAGCGGGCCGTCAACGAGAGCGGCAAGCTCTCCGCCTACAAGAAGGTCATCGACGGCCTGATCTTCCCGCAGCCCCGCATGATCCCCATCAAGGTCAACGGCAAGATCGGCGACTGCCAGCGCCCCCTGCGTGCCCAGACGGCCCAGGGTGAGCGTGTGAGCCTTGCCAACAGTGAAGAAATCCCGGCAGGCAGCACCTGCGAGTTTGAGATCCTTCTCATGGACGAATCGCTCGAGAATGCGGTTCTGGAGTGGCTGGACTACGGCGTTCTGCGCGGCATCGGCCAGTGGAGAAACAGCGGCAAGGGCCGCTTCACCTTTGACATCATCGACTGAGCAACGGCATTGCATGGATAGGATTTGATCTGCTACGGCAATGATATGATTTGCAAAGGCGCTGGATAGCCTGTAACAGCTTTGCGAAGGCGCGGATATGTGCGCAGAACTCGGCAACGGCATTGTGCTGACAAGTTTGCTCAGCAGGGGCACAGGTAGTCACTGCAGTGCAGCGCGGGGCAAAGGCAAGGCTCAGCTGGAAAGCGCAGCGCAACGGCGTAGATAGGCGTAGATCGCTTGGATCAGACTTGCATCGATAAGCAAAGCAAAGGCAATGCAGGGCCTCGTGTCGAAAAGCGAAGGCAAGGCTGGGCGTGGTGTGGGCGGCAAGGCATCGCAACGGCGTAGAGCAGATACGCGCCGCTCTGCTATGCATCGCAAAGGCATAGCACTTCATGGCTACGGCGATGCGGGGCAAAGAAAAGCTCAGCGATGGCAAAGAAACGCTGAGTTACGAAATGTTTTGCGACGGCTGTGCGGTGCTGCGTGAAGAAGGGCAAGGGCTTGGAAAAGCGGAGTGGAGCGAAGCTTTGCTATGGCATGGATAAGCCAGGCTGACCTTTGCAATGCAAAGGCATAGAATCGCAAAGAAGAGCAAAGGCATGGATGCGCGACGATTCGCTAAGGCATAGATAAGCAAAGAAGCGCAAAGGCGTGGAGTAGAGATGCAGGAAACTGCAAAGGCAAAGCAAAGTATTTTTGAACGAAAGGAGATTTTACAGTAAGTAAAACAGAGCTGCTGTTCCGGGCCGTGGAAGTGCTTTCCACCCCGGCGGCAAAGGCGGTGGCCCGCGGGCTGACCTTATGGATCGGATTCAACGTTCTGGTCGTGGTCTTTCTGGTCTGGCGGGCGTGGAAAAACGGGAGGTGGCGCAAATGAGCATTTTATCCAGAAGAGCCCGCGTGAAGGAGCTCTCCAACAAAGCTGAGGGTATTTTCCAGTACGTTGGAACAGACAATGTGCTGTTCCGGCTTATCAGCACCGGGAACGAACTGACAAGTGATGTGAACCATGCGATTGCACTTTTTACGAATTTTGCCCGATCAAATCAGCTTCCGGATACCGTGACGAGAAGTACGATTGATTCGATCTACCGGCGCGTCGGAAAGCTTCTTTGTCTGGTCGATATCATCCACGCTGTCGCTGGGGAACAAATCATGCCGGAGCCTTATGATTCCATAGACTTTTGTTACATGATGGAGTATCGAGAGATGCTCCATGAAGCAGTGATCAGAGGAATGCCGGACAATTACAAAGGCGTTTACCAGAACCCCTACAGGATCAGGTTGGCAAAGCCTGCAATCGCCTATGAGATCAACGGAAGGTTCGACCCGGACGAGTTTGACGACGGTGAATTTGCATCGTTCACGCAGGAAGAGGAGGCAAGAGACCGTAAGATCGTTTTCCACTGCACAAAATCCGAATTGGACGCAATCATGCGTTTCGCCAATGTTATTGATGTAAAGTTTGTAGAGGAGGACATCCATCATGCCTGAAGAAATCAATAAAACACCCGCCGAGCAGATCGCGCCGATCCCGCCGCAGGAAACCTCGATTGCCGTGCAGGCCGTCAACCCGGCCATGGATTCGTGGAAGCTCGCATGCAGCATGGGAAAAGCCTATGCACAGCTTCCTGACGGTATGGTTCCCCAGAGCTACAAGGGAAACGTTGCCGCCTGCGCGGTTGCCTGCAACATGGCCACCCGAATGGGCATGGATCCGACGTTTGTGATGCAGAACCTTTACGTCATCCGTGGAAATCCTTCGTGGAGTGGCAAGAGCTGCAAGGCCATGATCGATAACAGCGGCCTGTTTGCAGGGCGCACGCACTACCGGATGGAAGGCGAAGAGGGAAAGGATACATGGGGGTGCCGCCTTGTTGGCATCGACAAAGTGACCGGCGAGAAGGTAGAAGGCCCCAAGGTGACCGTTGCAATGGCCAAAAAGAACGGATGGTGGGATAAAAACGGAAGTTTCTGGCCCTCCATGACAGAAATGATGCTGAAATATCGCGCCGCTGCTTATTTTGCCCGCGCTGAATGCCCGGAGGTCTTGATGGGCGCAAATATCGATTATGAGATCGGCGCTGGTGATAGCGCGGAAGATGGAGGATTGACGCATGCTTAACATCGTAGCATTGATGGGCCGCCTGACCTATACCCCGGAGCTGAAGACCACCCAGAACGGCACCAGCGTGTGCAGCTTCAGCATTGCAGTTGACCGTACATATACCCCGAAGGGCGAGGAGCGCAAGGCCGATTTCATCGATATCGTTGCCTGGCGGCAGACGGCAGAGTTTATCTGCAAGTACTTCCAGAAGGGCAGCATGATCGCCATTGACGGCAGCATCCAGACCCGCTCGTATCAGGACAAGCAGGGCAGCAACCGCACGAAAGTGGAGGTTCTGGCAAACAACGTCAGCTTTTGCGGCTCAAAGGCGGCAGACAAGCCCGCTGTGCGCGATTTCGACCAGCAGACGGAAAGTTACACTTCCGAAGCAAAAACCTCTTACAGCGCCCCGCAGGCGGCGCAGAGCTTTTCGCAGGGCTCCGCGGATGATTTTGCAGAGATCACAGACGACGGCGATCTCCCGTTCTGACCTCCCAGCTGTGCTATCTGGCTATACGGGCGTGTAAGGAAGGAGGTGCACCGTGGACGATGAAATCAGGCCGAAAGCGTTGATGATTCCATTCGACAAATTTGTGATTTTGGATATTCTTCCACCTGAGCAGTACAAAAATACCATCACCAAGATGCGGCGGTATGTGGAGCACGGAGAGGAACCGGATGGACTGGAACCTCTGGAGCAGATGGCTTTTGAAGCACTTCGACCGTTCATGGACGAGAATATTAAAACGTATCAACGTTCCGTTTTGTCCCATAGAGAATCCGGCAGTAAAGGTGGCAGACCCAAGAAAACCGAGAAAAACCAAATGGTTATTGCAGAAAACCGAGAGAAACCAAATGGTTTTCCAGAGAAACCGGAAGAAACCAAATGCACACCAAAGTACAAAGGTCAAAGTACAAAGTACAAAGTACAGTCGTCGTCTACTATCGTAGACTCCGACACGCGCGCGGATGCGCGAGACGACTTGACGACGACCATTGTTTTTGAAGAATTCCGGGACCGTATCGGAAAGCTGAGCGAAACAGGCAAGAAAGAGCTGCCCGTTTACGTTGAGCGCCTGGGTGCTGACCTTGTGACCGAGATCATCCGCAAGTGCGAGGATCTGGGCGGCCACAGCTGGGCCTATGTTCGCAAGGCACTGGCAGAAGCCGCCCGGCAGGGCTGCACGTCTGTGGAAGAGTACCGCAAGACAAACCCCATTGGGGCGGCGCGTGACAAACTGGTCACGCGCCCCCCAGAAGATGCAGCAAAAGCCCCCGATTTCCTCAAAAACGCTGCAAATCGCAGGCCTTTGCGCAAGAAAGGAGAGGCGAAGAGTGCCTAAATATCATGCTGTTGTGCTGTGCAGCGGCCCGGTAGGAGACGCGGCCCTGACCTACCGTCTGACCGCCAGCAGCCAGCAGGCCGCAGAATTTCACGCCTGCCAGATGGCGGGCGACCACTACCCGGAGTACCGGGATATCCATGTCAAGAGAACGGAGGTTTTGACACATGGCTGATAAAAAGAAGATTGTCCGGCTGGCCGATGTTGGTGAGCTGGAAAACATCCTGAAAAAAGACCTTGCAGAGGAAGAAGCGAAAGGAAAGGATGCTGACACCCTGTTCTGCGAAGACGTTGCAGGCGAGCTGACAGATCTCGAAAGCCTTCCCACCATCGACCTGGAAAAGATGATTCCCGCATGGCGTAGTCCTGACAAGGACCCGCCGAAGGTTGAAGAAGAAGTGCTGATTCTGTACTGCAATTCGATTGGCGGCTATGGGATTACAACGGCACACTATGAGAACGGTAATGTCTTGTCCCAAAATAGCGCTTTTTACTGGGAAGATCTTTGGAATTGGGGCCTTTACGACGAAGAACAGGACGATTATCGTATCCCGGAAGGCTGGTGGGAGTATCGGCACTTTAATCCGGACGAAGTTTTTAACAACAGGGTTGATTATCCGGTTGTGGGCTGGATGCCCTTGCCTCCGAAGGAGGTTGATCAAAATGGCTGAAAAACGCCTGATCTATGCGGAGGATGTGATTCGGCATCTTGAAAAATGGATTATTGAGGCTGAGAAATGTGAAGCAGCCTCGACATACATTGTGGCAGCCGCGCTGAAGTACGTGCAAAAACTCGTCAATGCGGCACCTACCGCACACCCTAAATGCACCTGCCTGAACTGGCACCCGGCCAGCGAGATCCCGCTGCTGCACCACGAGGTGGACGAGAATAAATGCGAGGGCACTCTTGAGTGCGACGTGAGCGAACAGCTTCTCTTGTACACGGAAGAGGAAGGTTACAAGGTCGGTGTCTACATGAAGGACTGCTACGGCTTTACTGGCTGGTTGAACCCTGACTATGGCGGCACCATCCACCATGTGGTGGAATGGCAGTACCCGCAGAAACCATCAAAGGAGAGAAGCGCATGAAAGTGTTAATTGCCTGTGAGGAATCGCAGGAAGTATGCAAAGCGTTCCGTGCCCGTGGACACGAAGCCTACTCCTGCGATATTCAGGAGCCGTCCGGCGGACACCCTGAGTGGCACATTCTCGGAAATGCGCTCAAGGCTCTGGAGGGGGGGGCAAGTCGTGACGATGGACGGCGTAACGCATGACGTTGGCAAGTGGGACTTGCTCATTGCACACCCGCCCTGCACTTATTTGTCCAATGCAGCGACAAGGTCGTACAGCTTGCGAGTCACACCGGCTGAAAAAGTTGTTTCCAGATGGGCTGAGCGTGTAAAGGCAGCAGTTTTCTTTATGCGGTTTGCATTGGCAGACGTTCCAAAAATTGCAGTTGAGAACCCTGTAGGCATAATGAACACGGTATACAGAAAAGCAGACCAGATCATTCATCCGTACTACTTCGCCGAAAACGAAGAAGACGTTGAAAACTATCACACAAAGCGCACTTGCCTGTGGCTGAAAAACCTTCCGCCTCTCAAACGAAAAAACAGCTTACCTCCGCCAGAGCCTGTATACATCTCAAACGGAAAAAAGCACAAGAAAATTGGATGGTGCGAGGGCATTCGCGGTACGACCCAAGGACAAGAAGGCCGGGCCAAAGCCAGAAGTAAAACTGCACCAGGCATTGCAAAAGCAATGTCAGAACAATGGGGGTGATTGTATGACACAGAAACAGTTTATCAAGCAGCTGATGAGCCGCGGCGTTTCGCATTCGGATGCCTGCGGGCTGGTGGCCTACATGAAAGAGCTTCGCCAGCTGATCGAAAAGCATGAAGACGTTGTGATGCTGGCGGATGCAAACACAATGCAGTTCGTACCGGCAAAGGTCTACTCCTACAAGGAGGCCTTCCAGCGGATGCAGGAAGGGAGAGACATTTTTTGCTGAAAACCATGAAGCTAGTCCTTTACGGCGACCCCCGCACAAAGAAAAACTCCGCCCGCATCCTCAAGGCCCACGCAAACCGCCGCATTGTGGCCCCCAGCGAGGCGTTCATGCAGTATCAGGAAAAGTGCCTGTGGCAGATCAAGCGGCCTTACAACCCCATCACAGCCCGTGTGAACGTGCGGTGTGTGTACTACATGGCCACCCGGCGCAAGGTTGACCTTGCAAACCTCATAGAGGCTACAACTGACATTTTGGTGAAGGCCAAGGTTTTGGCGGACGATAACAGCCAGATCGTGGCCGCCCACGATGGCAGCCGGGTGGATTACGACAAGAAAAACCCCAGGGCAGAAATCTGGATCGAGGAAATGGAGGACGAAAATGGCTGAATATCATGTTGGGTGTGGAGCGTTTGGAGATATCTACGCTGGAACGCTGTCCACGCCACGCAAAGACGGATTGCAGATGTGGCGCAATAAATCAGAGGTGACAAGCGAAGCTGTCAAAGCAGTCATGGGGCATTTCATCACGGAAATGGAACGCTCAGACAAAACGAAGCTCGAAAAGGCGTGGGGCGTTATTGGAAACAAGAAGCTAAAAGTCACTTTTGAGATTTTTGCTAGCAAGGAGGAAAACGATGACCCGCACATGGATACCTGACACCGACACGCCAAAGCCTGACAGCGGCGTGGACTACCGTACCGTCAAAGCATGGTTTCAGCAGTGCAGAGATCTGGCGGAACAGGTCGAGGCCCAAAAACAGAAGATCCAGCGCATCCGGGACACTGCCGAAAAGTGCACCCAGAGCATGAGCGGGATGCCGATGGGCGGTGGAGCTGGTGACAAGGTGGGCTTTGCCGTGGAGAGAATCGACACAGAAGAGCGGAACCTCAAGCAGATGGAGCTTGATCTCTGTGAACTGCGCATCGAAGCTGCCCGGCGGGCCTACTGCCTGAGCGGGTCTGCTCGGTCTGAAAAGCAAGCAAAATGCATCTGCGGCTGGTATATCGACCTGAAGCCCCAAAAGAAGATCGCGGTGGACGTGGGTTTGTCCAGAGACAATTCGGTCTCCACCTACATCCACGAGGGGTTTGATGCTTTGGCAGAAATCTGGGAAGATGTACAAAACGACCATTGAAAGCGCTTTGATTTCTACGCTTTATTTGAATCGTTGTGAAACACATGTGAATCGAAGTATGGTAAAATGATTACAAGCGGAGCCGCGCAAAGCGGTGCGCCGCTTCTCAGCAGCTTCCAAAGTGCGGCCCCGTACGGATTCTCCTTTCGTTCATGCCGCTTAACGCTTTTTCGCTTTGACACCGTGCTTTGCGGGCTGCTTCTATGCGAGGTCTGGGAAGCTCTGTGCTGAATCCGGTAGGTACAGGGAACGGTTCGACTCCGTGATCTCGCACCGAACGCCGCAAAGTCTGTAACGCGGCAAGTCTGACGCATGGAGTGATTCACCACCGGTGTGCGGGTGGGTGTGGGATTCCTGAAATCTTGCCCACGCCCTGAAACCTCCGCCCGTGAACAGCAGCACCGGAAATCCGAGCGGGCCAGCATGCCCCGCAGGATGTGCGTCAACTCAAGCAGCCCCGGCGGCGAACCGTGGGCTGTTTTTATTTGCTATATGGCCGCCTGAGCGCAATGTGGAGCGCGGTGCGTGTGTGTAGGCACGGCTGGTTCGATTCCAAGGGCGGCTTTTTATACTCCGGCAGCTCAAGTGGTAGAGCAGCGGTCTCCAAAACCGCAGGTTGCAGGTTCGAGCCCTGCCTGGAGTGCCAGGCTTTGCATGACCGGGGGCGGCTGTGTAAAGTATAGCGGGGCATCCGGCCGCGAAAGTTCCGGATGCAGCGGCAACGTCTTACTGTCCGGTAAAAACAGATAACGGCGTTGCTGCTTATATGCCGTCATAGCTCAACTGGCAGAGCGCCGCCCATTTAAGGCGGGACAACGCTGGTGACACCACATGGCTTATACAACCCGATACATCCGAGGCACTTAACCACGCCCCGGCGGGGGCCTGTGGGTGCTGGTTCAAATCCAGCTGACGGCTACCGTGATTTTTAGCTTGAAATAGCTTGAGATTTAGCTTGAGCAATTTCGGGCTTTTGTTTTTGTTTGGACAAATGCGGCACAAGCGCAGAAAGGAGAGTACCAAGAATGAGTAAACGCGGTTCTGGTAGTTCCACAAGAGCAAGCGGCGGATTCAAAATTACAAAAAAGGAAAGAGAAACGGCCAAGGAATATATAGACCAAGTCATAAAAAAGCGCTGGGATTCTTTGGACAACGTAAAAATCACAAAAACACATGAAGGCCGTATCGATATTTCCTATGATGCAAAAAAGACCAGAGAGTATTACAGAATGGGCAGAATGAATGCCTATTATGACACAATTGAAACTGTTGCACACAGAGAAAATGTGCTCTTGTTTCAAAATGGAAAGCTTGTCCATATTGATACCGGGTCACTTAATCCAAAAAATGTTTCAACTGAACGAGTGATTAAAACTCGCAAAGAGGGCGGAACAACAAGGCGAAAGAAGAAGTAAGGTTTGGAGGGATGAACCGTGATTTTGCCGATGGAAAACACTGAGAAAACGATTTTTCCCGGCGTAGGAAAGTACGGCATCCCTGCAATCAAGCCCGAAACGGACATCCGAATTGACAAGCTGGAATGGATTCCGGTAAATTACGCCCTGACAGCCAAAGACAAGGCCACAAAGGGCGTGCATTTTTACAAGGACGATTACCAGTTTGAACGGTTCTGGAACAACCCAGACAAGTATATCCCGCTTTTGCAGCAGTTCGGCGCGGTATGTTCGCCGGATTTTTCTCTGTACAGCGATATGCCGCTTGCGGTGCAGCTTTTTATGCACTATAAAAAGCACTGGCTGGCTGCCTACTGGCAAGCCCACGGAATCCATGTGATTCCGACGCTCTGCTGGTGCGGTGAGCAAAGCTATGACTGGTGCTTTGATGGGGAACCGAGAAACGCTATCGTGAGCATTTCCAGCCACGGCACACAGTCTGACCCATACGAAGCGGAATGTTTCGCCAAGCACTGCCGCAAGGCGCTGGAAGTGCTGCAGCCGAGCAGCATCTTGTGGTATGGGAAATGCCCTGATGAATTTGACTGGAACGTTACAAAAATCAAACCATTTCAATACGAAAGGGGGCATTACCGTGAGTAAAAGAGGTTCTGGCAGCTCTGCGAGAGCGGGCGGGGATTCCACAATGAAATCTTTTGGAGGAGGACTCCCTGAACTGCAGGGAACGCCAAAGCAAATTGCTTATGCGCAAGATATCAGAGACGGATGGATCAAGAATACATTCGAGGGATATCAAAAAGAGTATGCAGAGCGACTTCAAAAATTGGAGATCCAGAAAAAATCGGATTCTCCAAGAGATGCACGAAGAAGAGAATTTAACGAGAGAAAAATTCAGACGCTAAAAGCAAACGTCGAAGCCGCAAGAATCGTTCTGAGCGAAGCTAAAAGCGCTCATGCAATTATTCAAGCGAAGAATCGGGTGAATGACGTTACCATGGATGTAAGAGATGCGTTGCTTGAGAAGAGATCAAGGGTAGAAATAAGCAAAATTGTAAGCGACTACGGTTTGAAGTAGTTTCAAACGCGGTGATTTAGGAAGGTGGTGGCGGTGGCCTACAGCAAAAACAAAAGAATAGGCAGACCGCCCGTCTTTGAGAGCAAAGAAGAACTTGAGAAAAAAATCGAAGAATTCTTCAAAAGCTGTGAAGGGAGTGTCCTAGAAGACGAAACCGGAAAGCCTGTTTTGGACAAATACGGAAACGTGATAAAAATCGACGAACGTCCAGAAACTGTCACCGGTCTAGCTTTGGCGTTGGGTTTTAAGTCTCGGCAATCTTTGATTGACTATCAAGGAAAAGCTGAGTTTTCTGACACGATAACGCGCGCGAAACTACGGTGCGAGAAATACGCCGAGGAACGGCTGTTCGATCGGGACGGCACAAACGGCGCACGGTTCAGCTTGCAGGTAAACTTCGGATGGAAGGACAAGCCGGTTGAGAGTGAAGCTATGCAGACCGTTGAGGATGACCCCATCACCAAGAGCTTGAAGGAGGAGTTTAAGAAATGAGCTTCTCCCCAAAGCAAAAACAGATCCTGACCTTCCCGTATGAAAGCGACTACGATGCCCTGATTTGTGACGGTGCGGTACGTTCCGGCAAGACCTCCATCATGTCCCTGTCCTTCGTGCTCTGGATGATGGCAGAATTCAACCACTGCTCTTTCGCCTTTTGCGGCAAGAGCGTGGGTGCGGTGGAACGCAACATCGTTCAGCCGCTTCTGTCCGTCCGGTATTTGCAGCAGCAGTTCCAGATCACCTACAACCGCAGCGGCCACGTTCTCACGGTGCAGCGCGGCAGAAGGGTGAACATGGTGTATCTGTTCGGCGGCAAGGACGAAAGTTCTTACATGCTCATTCAGGGCATCACGCTGGCCGGGGTGCTTCTGGACGAGGTGGCGCTTATGCCCCGCAGCTTTGTGGAGCAGGCGCTGGCCCGATGCTCTGTCACCGGTGCCAAGTTCTGGTTCAACTGCAACCCGGAAAACCCTGAGCATTGGTTTCGCAAGGAGTGGATCTTACAGGCCAAAAAACATCGGGCGCTGCATCTGCACTTCTTGATGGACGATAACCCGTCACTGGATGAGCGCACCCGGGAACGCTACCGCAGCATGTACAGCGGCGTGTTCTATGAACGCTACATTCTGGGCCGCTGGGTGATGGCCGAGGGCCTGATTTACGATATGATGGACACCACCGCCAACACCTACCGCCCGCAGGACGCACCGGTGGGATTCAAGAGCCTTTCCACCCGTACCATTACATGTGACTACGGAACCACCAACCCGACCGTCTACCTCGATGTATACGATGACGGCGAGAAAGTCCGGGTGCATCGGGAATACCGGTGGGACAGCCGCCAGGAGCACAGGCAGAAAACAGATGAAGAGTATGCCGATGACTTCATGGAGTTTATGGGGAAAGACCCCTGCGCCGCCATCGTTGACCCGGCGGCAGCGTCCTTTATCACAGCTCTGCGCCAGCGCGGCGTTTATGTGATGGAAGGAAACAACGACGTGTTGAACGGCATCCGCAAGTGCAGCACGCTCCTTTCCCACCGCGATCTGCTGATCTCCACCGACTGCGAGGGGCTGCTGGATGAACTTGGAACATATCGGTGGGACGATAAAGCCGCCCTCATGGGCGTGGAAAAGCCTATCAAACAGCAGGATCACGGCCCGGATGCCCTGCGCTACTATATCAACTCACTGCCTGATTGGAGGTTTGAACGTGTCCAGACGTAACAAAAACCGCCCCGCCGGGGGCACAGAGAAACCGATGACGGCCACGCTGGACGCATTTTCCAACCCGCTGTTCTCGCTGGGATACGGCTCGCAAAGCCCGCTGGAAGCAACGGAATACCCGCTGACCCGGATGACGGACAATTACGCCCTGCTGAACAGCCTGTACCGCAGCAACTGGGTGGTGCAGAACGTGGTGGGCTTACTCGTGGACGATATGCTGCGAGAGTGGTACGACCTCAAGAGCACCACACCGGAGCAAGGAAAGGCGATCCAGACTGTGGAGCGTTCCACCCGGCTCCGGGACCGTGTGAGCACTGGCCTGAAATGGGGCCGCCTGTACGGCGGTGCCGCCGGGCTTATCCTCATTGACGGGCAGGAGGACCTTTCCCGCCCGCTGGATGCCGAGGCTATTCTTCCCGGAAGCTTCCGGGGGTTGTACATCCTCGACCGCTGGCAGGGAATCAGCCCGGACGCAGGCCTGACCTTTGAGGGCGGGGAGCTTGTCCCGGAGTATTACAGCATCAACGATGCCGCCGGGCACACTGCCGCCCGTGTCCATCACTCCCGCCTTGTGCGGTTCGTGGGCCGGGAGCTTCCCGATCTGGAGCGGCAGGCGGAGCTTTACTGGGGCGAGTCCGAAGTGGAAGCGCTCTATAATGACGTGGTGGCTCACGACAACGTGAGCGCCAACATGGCCGCGCTGACCTTCCAGGCAAACGTCAACACGATGGAGGTAAAGGGACTGGAGCAGCTGCTCTCCATGTCCAGCCCGGATGTGCAGCGGCGTTTCTGGAACACCATGCAGGCCCAGAAGGTCCTGCGCTCCAATTTCGGGATGCAGCTGGTGGAGCAGGGCAACAAGATCAGCAATACCCAGTACACCTTTACAGGCCTGTCTGACGTGTACGAGAGCATGTGCCTGAACCTGTGCGGTGCCTCCCACTACCCCATGACCAAGCTGTTTGGCCGTTCCCCGGCGGGCATGAACGCCACCGGCGAAAGCGACCTGAAGAACTATTACGACTATGTGGACACCCTGCGGGAAAGCAAGCTGCGGCCCATCTTGGACAAGCTGCTCCCGGTGGTAGCCCGCAGCGCAGGCATTGAGCAGCTCGACCTTGATGTAACGTTCCCGCCGCTGTGGACACCCACTGCCAGCGAGACGGCGACGATCGCCAAGGAAAAGACCGATGTCATCATTGCGGCGTTTCAGGCAGGGCTTCTGGATGCGGATGTGGCAATGCGCGAGCTCAAGAAACTAGAGGACGAGACCGGCCTGTTCGGCTCCCTGACCGACGAACTCATTGCCGCAAAGCAGGGCCAGACCTATCAGGACGTGACCGCCCTGCGCGACCCGCTGGCGGGGCTGATGACAGAAAAGACGCAGGAAGACACCGAGGAGGGCGAATAATACATGCCTACCCTTGCACGTGCATCCCCTGAGCGGGAGCTGCAACGCCTGATCCGGCTTTATCTCAAGGCTGAGACCGATATCATCAACGAGATCGGCCGCCTGCGCAGCCTTGGGCTTGTGGACTATCACGCCGTGGCCGCGCTGGAACGGGTGCAGGAGATTCTCCGAAAGCTGGAAACGGATGAATGGGAGTTTGTGCCCCGCATGGTCGAGGCGCAGTTTTATGTCCATCACCCGGAGGCCCGGGCGATTCCCGGCGAGACCGTGGAAAAGCACCTGCGCGGCTACACCAACGCCCAGAGCCTTACCAGCACCCAGACGGATATCGTGCAGAAGCTCACGATGAACCTCATGGGCCAGCTGGTGGACGGAAACCTGACGGTGCTTTCCGCTCTGCAAAGCGCCCTATTGGGCCGGACTGAGCCGGACGTATACCGGCGTATCGGTCTGGAGCAGGTGGCGGCACAGCAGGCTGTGGGAATGGGCGTGAACCAAAGCGTTCCCGCCTTTGTGGATGCTCTGCGCCGGGAGGGCGTGACGGCGTTCACAGACAAGGCGGGACGGAATTGGAGCCTGCATACCTATGCAACGATGGTCTCCCGCACCACGTCTCGGCAGGCTGAAATCCTGTCTGTGGTGACGCAGGACGAGGGGCAGGATCTCTATCAAATCAGCTCCCACGGCACAACATGTGCCCTCTGCGCTCCGTATGAGGGCCGGGTATACAGCAAGAGCGGTAAAGACCCGCACTTCCCTCCGCTTTCGGATGCGTTCGGCAAAGTAGACCCCGCCGGGCCGGATGACCTGACAAACAGCTGGCTGAATATCCACCCGAACTGCCTGCACGCCCTCCGCCCCTGGACACCCGCCGGGCGGACGGAGGAAGAGCTGGAACGGATCAGGCGCTTTTCTGACCCCACAACAAATCCATACAGCCGAGACCCGCGCACCAAGGCACAGATCGAGGCCTACCGCAAAAAGGAGCAGGGCCGCTCCAAGTGGCTGCGGGATTACCGCCAGTGGGAAAATTACCGCACGGCTCTGGGAGACAAGGTGCCCAAGACCTTTGAGACCTTCCAGCGGCACAAGCTGGCAGATGACGAAAAATATCACAAATGGATGAACGCATACAGAAGCGGAGGTGATGCCGATTGATTGCGTACTATGGAAGCAAACTGAGCCCTCACATGACGGAAACGCCGGAGGGCTTTTTGATTTGCCACGATGTCAAAATCGCCCGTACCGGCACGCAGAACTATCTGGCCCGGGAGATCGGGCTGGACGGGATGCCGGAGCGTGTTCTTCAGGTGACACGAAGCGCCGAGGACGTGTTTGACCCGGCGGCAATTGCCAGTTTTGAGGGCAAAGATGTCACCAACACCCATCCCTCGGAGATGATTGTGCAGGAAAATCAGGCCGCCTACTCCAAAGGCCACGCAGAGAATGTTCGCCGAGTGGGTGATTATTTGGTGGCTGACCTGTATTTGAAAGACCCCACACTGATCTCCGAGGTCAAGAACGGGGCCATGCGGGATGTGTCCTGCGGCTATTACTGCCAGTACGAGGCAGACGGTGCAGGATACCGGCAGACCCATATCAGAGGCAATCACATCGCCATCGTGCCCCGTGGGCGCGCTGGCCGTGATGTCGCAATAAAAGATAGCGCCGCCGAACTTCCGGCGGAGAAAGGCAAGGTAAAACACATGAGCAAGAGCAAGAGTTTGCTGTCTCTGTTCGGTCTGGCGGCAAAGAACGCAGCCCCCGAAGAGCTTGACAGCATGGTGGAGACCGCTGCCGCAGCGCTGGATGCAGCACCCGCCGTTCCGGCGCAGGATGCAGCACCCGCCGTTCCGGCGCAGGATGCAGGCCCCGCTAAAGACACAGATCCCACTGACACCCAGAACACTGCTGTTCTGGACGCGCTGAACAACCTTTCCGGCAAGCTGGATCAGCTGATCGCTGCTAACACCAAAAAGGCAGAGGACAAAGAGCCGGAAGACCTGGACAAGGTGATCGCTGAAATGTCCGGCGAAAAGCCTGGCAAGAAGGAAGAGGGCGAGGACGAAAGCGGTTCCACCACCGTTCCTTCCGAGGACGAGTGCGCAAAGCCTGCCGCCAATGACAGCGGTCTGGCCCTGCTGAAGGCCATGCGCCCCATCATCAACGGCATTCAGGACAAGGCCACCCGTGATGCCCTGTCCAAGACCCTGATCGAGCAGGTCAAGGGCACCAGCTCCGTGGATGCCATCGCAAAGGCTGCGCAGGACAGCGCCGCCGCTGCCGCCAGCGCATCCGGTAAGAACCGGTATGAGCAGTTGTGTCAGGCTTCCCAGTCCGCTTACAACGACCGCAATCCCCACATGAAGAAGGAGGGCTAAATTATGTCCCTGAATACTCAGATTATCGGCAAGACCATGCCCCACGGCTTTGCTGGCACTTATGCCCGTCAGCCGGATATGATCGTCAACACCCGCCCCGTTGGCGGCACCGAAAACATTCCTTTTGGCACTGCCCTGAAGTATGACAATGGCAAGGTCATCGTGATGGGCGGCGCAGGCACTACCGCTGCACAGTTCGCAGGCATTGCGGGCAGTGAGGTCAAGAGCGCCCTGGTCTATCCTGACCAGAACGGCGGCAAATACGCCCCCGGCGAGGCCTGCAGCGTGTTCCAGCGCGGCAGCATCAACGTGCTGTGCCAGCGCGGCACCCCGGCTCTGGGCGGTGATGTTTATGTCCGCATTGCCAAGACCGCTGACTATGCCACCGCACTGGTCGGCGGCTTTGAGGCGGAAGCGGACGACAAGACCGCCGGGAACTCCGTCAAACTCACCAACTGCCAGTGGGGCGGCGCGGCTGATGCCAACGGCGTGGCCGAGCTGGTCATCCTCACCCGTGCAAACGCCTGATAGGAGGGCTTAGACTATGGCAAACTTCCAGAACGTCGGCACCACCAATGCCGGCACTTTCACCGTAAACAACGCCGGTGCTGCGCTGCCCGGCGGCACTCCCACCATGGACGCGGCTGCTATCCAGAGCGGCAATGCGTTTCTCACCAGCGAGCTGGAAAAGCGTGACCCGCTGATTCGCAAGCCCCTCACCAGCGTCACCTATCCCCGTGATATCCCCATCGAGGTGGGCGGTGGCTGGGTCGATTACGTCTCCGCCATGTCCGTGGCCTACGGTATGGCAGGCGGCTCCGGCGCTTCTGCCGTCAACGGCGGCGGTTCTAACGGCATCCCTGTGGTGCAGGCCAGCGTGAGCAAGGGCGCATTCAAAGCCCATGTCTTTGCCGCCGCTCTGCGCGTGATGTTCGTGGATATGCAGCGCGCAAACTTCATTGGCCGCAGCCTTGACCAGATGCTGCAGGACGGCATCCGGCTGGCTTATGACAAGCACATGGATCAGAATACCTACATCGGTTTCGACGAGTACGCTACCACCGGCCTTGTCAACAATCCCGATGTCACCAAGACCACTGCCGCAACTTCCGGCACGGCTTCTTCCACCAAGTGGGCGGACAAGACCCCGAAGCAGATTCTCGGTGACATCAACAATGCCATCACTGCCGTGTGGGCTGCCAACGAGTACGACGAGGCCGGTATTCCCAACCACATCCTCATCCCCTACGAACAGTACAGCTACATCACCACCACTATGGTGAGTGACCTTGGCACTGAGACCATCTACGACTTCCTGAAGAAGCACAACGTGGCCGCAAACCACGGCGTGGATCTGGAGATCGCTCCCACCCGCTGGGTCAAAGGCGCTGGTGCTTCCGGCGGCGACCGCATGGTGGTGTACGTCAACAACCGCCGCTTTGTCAAGGCGGACGAGCTGGTGCCCCTGTCCCGCGTGATGAGCGCCCCCAACGTCACCAATGTCTGCTACGACACCGCCTATATGGCAAACGCATCCGAGGTGCAGCTCATGTACCAGACCTCCATGCTGTACGTGGACGGCATCTGATCAGGAGGTGGTAGAAATGGCTTTCGTGCTTTCCAAAGCAAACATCATCCTGCCCAGCGCAGACGGCTCTCAGACCTTCCCGCTCCACCGGGAGCAGCTGGTCGAAGTGCCGGACTGGGCGGCAGAGACGGCCTATTTCAAGGCGCTGGTGGCCGATGGTGACATCGTGCCCACGAACCGCAGTGACAAGGCCGTACAGGATGCCGCAGACAAGCCCGTCCGCAAGAAAAAGACTGCGGACTGGGACAAGCCTGCCGAACCGCAGGAAGACTGAGGAGGCCGCCCATGTGCTGGACGATGAAACCGCAGTTTCAGGGCATTCTTGCACAGGCCGCAAATCTGGGGCAGAGCGTGGGCAATTACACCGCAGAGCAGTTCAAGGCGGAATACCCGCAGTTCTGTGACGCGGACGGCAATTGCCACCTTCCGGATGCGCTGCTGGAAGAGATCGTGAAAATGGCAAACGTCAGCATTCAGCCTGATAAATGGCTGGATAGCTGGCATTATGCCGTGGGTCTTTATGTGGCACACTACGTCACTTTGCAGCTGCGCACCTATGCGGAGAGCACCGCCACCCCGGCGCAGGCGGCAGCGTCCGGCGCTCTGGTGGGTGTGGTGAAGTCTGCCACGCTGGGCGACAGCTCCGTGACCTACGACACCAGCGCCCTGACCGCAGGAACAGAGAACTGGGGCGACCTGAACGCCACCACCTACGGTCAGATGCTGGCAAACCGTGCCCGCTTTATCGGTGCGGCCGGAACTTTTGTGATGTGAGGTGCTCCCATGAACTGGAATGACTGGTATACCGACCTGATGGAGATCAGGCGCACGGAAACCGTGAAGGACGGAAATCTGACCCGCAAGGAACGGAAGGTCGTCCGCTCCGGTGTTCCGTGCCGGGTGTACCGCAGCCAGGACAAGGCCCCGACGATGACCCAGACAGCAGCCAATGTCCAGAAAACGGACAAGCTGGCCTGCGATATCAATGTGGATATCAAGCCCGGTGATGAGCTAGTGATCCACAGAGGGGCGCGGCTGGGGCACACCGTGCAGGAGACCCGGTATTTTGCCGGGGACCCTGACCTGTACTATGAACCCTTCGGGGCGGTGCTGCCCGGGCTGGCCCACCAGGAGATCACACTTCTCAGTCAGGAGCGTGTGAAATGAACCTGCAGGAGTACATCAAGAAGCTGGAGGCGGCGCAGGCCGCTTTGCCCGAAATGCTCGCAGACGTTGCCCGCAATGCCACACTCCGGGCCGTGGAAGCAGCGCAGGATAAGACCCCGCCCACAACGGACAGCCTGAGCGGCACCAATACCCGCACCGGCGAGCTGAAACAGCACTGGGCGACTGACAGTCGAACAGAACCCGAGAAGCAGGCCGGGGAGATCGTCACTGAGCTGAACAACAATAAGGAGTACGCTTCCTACGTCAACGACGGCCACCGGATGGACAAGCATTTCGTGCCGGGTCTGTACGCAAACCCCTATACCGGAATGCTGGAATACGACCCGGGCCGCCGGGGCGAGGTGGGCATGATGGTGGGCACGAAAACGACCTACGTTGAGGGCCTGCACATGTCCGATGCAGGGATTGAGGCATACAAGCACACCGTGAAGGTAGAGGCAGAAAAAGCCGTGAACAAGCTGGGAGAGATGCTGAAATGAATTTCACCATTACAACGCTGGCCCGGTCTCTTGCGGAGTATCTGGCTCCATTCCTGCCCGGCGTGCAGATGTTGGAAGACCCTGCACAGCAAGGCGTAGAGCCGCCCTGCATGTTTATCCAGCAGCGGGGCAGCGATATCAAGCCTTACCCCGGCGGGCGCTGGCTGCGCACCATCCGGCTCGACCTGACCTATCTGCTGGACTATAACCTCACAGACCTGCGCCAGCAATACAACAAAGCCGCTGAGGCGCTAGATTTCTGCATGGAAACGTTTCCTTATTCCGATGGAACGGAAGCGGAAAAGCTCTTGCACGCCTACGAGCGCAGCACGGATATTGACGATGACGGCTTGCATTATAAGTTTGAGCTGCGTGTCTTTGTGGAAAAGCCCGTGGACGCAGTGAAGATGCAGACCCAGACCGTAAACCAGAAGGTAGACCAATGAAACAGGATAATACTACCCAATACAGCCGGGAAGTGCTGCTGAAAGATCCGCGTTTTGCGGGGTATCAGCCGGATTTTCTGGCTGTTGTTTTACACAAACCGTTTTACACCCTCGCAGAGGCTGAGGCCGCTGTGAAAGAATTTTGGAAGGAGTGACACCTATGGCAGCAGGCGGAACCTGGACTGTACAGAACAAGGTGCGGCCCGGCATTTACTTTAAATTTCGCTCCAAGAACCAGCAGAATCTGACCGTTGGCGACCGCGGCAAGGTCACGATCTGCGAACCCATGAGCTGGGGTCCCGTTGGCAAGGTGACGGAGATCGCCGCCGGAGATGACCTGACCCCCTATACCGGTTACGACATCACAGACGCGCACAATCGCTTTGCATCCATGATCTTCAGCGGCTCCAACCGCACCGCAGCACCCACCAAGCTGCTGCTTTACCGCCCGGCCGCTGCGGACAGCGCAAAGGCCACCGGCACGATCGCCCCGCTGACGGCTACTGCAAAATACCCCGGCTCCCGAGGCAACGACATCGTTGTGATCGTCACTGCACTGACGGAACCTGCGGGCAGTTTCCAGGTCTCCACGGTCGTTGACGGTGTGGTGAAGGATCAGCAGACTGGCAAGACCGTTGCAGACCTGACCGGCAATGACTGGGTGGATTTCAGCGGCACAGGCACTCTGGCCGCAAATGTCGGCACCCAGCTTTCCGGCGGCAAGGACGGCGAGGTGAACTCTGCCGCATACAGCACCTACCTGACGAACATTGAGCCCTACAACTTCGATTCCATGCTGTACGACGGCGAGGATGCCACCGTAAAGACCGCGATGGAGACCTTTATCAAGCGCGTGAACACTGAAGTGGGCCGCTTCTCTCAGCTGGTGGAAGCAAATGCCACCAACCCTGACACCCGCTTTATCGTCAACGTGTGTAGCGGTCTGGTGATGAACGATGGCACCACCCTGACCCCGAAGGAAGCCGTCTGGTGGGTCGGCGGTGCGCTTTCCGGCGCGACCTACGCCAACGACCTGACGAATGCCGCCGTTCCCAACGCGGTGGACGTTTCCCCCAAGATGACCCACAGCCAGTATGTGGATGCCATCAATGCGGGAAAGTTCGTGTTCAACGCCGATGACGGCACCGTCCGGGTGGAGTATGACATCAACTCTCTGGTCACCTATACCAGCGAGATCGGCGAGGTGTACCGCTACAACCGCACCATGCGGCTGTGCAACACCATTGCCAACGATCTGTATAAGCAGTTCGCCCAGAGCTATGTGGGCATTGTGGACAACACCGAGGACGGCCGCCGCCAGTACAAGAGCGCCATCGTCAAGTACCTGGATCAGATCCAGGCATCCGGCGGAATCCAGAACTTTGACGGCGAGACCGATGTTATCGTGGAAGCGGGCGAGGCAAAGGATGCCGTGCTCATCACTCTGGCCATCGAGGCCGTGGGCAGCACCAACAAAATCTATATCACTCTGGATGTGGCGTAAGGAGGAACAAAGATGAGTTATTTAATGGCTCAGGACACCCTGAACGGTGCGGAGGGCAAGATCACCATCACCCGGAACGGCCGCATTCTGGAAGCCGCAGGCATGCGGAACATCAAGACCATCGCGGGCATTCAGACTTCGGACATGAAGACCATCGGAACCCGAAAGGTTCAGAAAAAGGCAAACGGTGTCACTCAGACCGGCACCGGCAACGTCTATTTCGGCTCCAACGGCTCCAACCTGTTCACCGATATGGTGCTGAACTACATCGAGAACGGCGTGCAGGACATGTTTGACATCACCATCACCAACCAGGACCCCACGTCCAGCGTGGGCGCGCAGGTAATGGGCTACTATGGCTGTGTGCTGACCGGCGATATCCCGCTGTCTATTCTGGACGACGAGGAGGCCATGTTGAGCTACGATTTCAATTTCAGCTATACCAGCGTCAAGCGTCTGGAAGCATTCAAAGACCCTGCCAATCTGGGCAGCAACTGATTTTAGGAGGTATTTTTTATGAGCGCACTTTCTGCATTCCTGCATCCCGCTGTGACCCGTGAGGAAAAGGAAGTCATCATCTCCAAGCGCTTTCTGGGTGAGGACGGCAAACCTGTCCCCTTTAAGATCCGCTCCCTGACCCAGGAGGAGAACGCTGCCATCATCAAGGCAGCCACCCGGCAGAAAAAGGTGGACGGACAGTGGCAGGATTCCATTGATGCCAACGAGCTGAGCGCCCGCACTATCGTGGAAGCTACTGTTTTTCCGGATTTCCGCAGCGCGGAGCTGTGTGAGAAATACGGCACCAAAGACCCGGTTCAGGTTCCCGGCAAGATGCTTCTGGCTGGCGAGTTTGGCCGCCTGATCGATGCCGTGAGCAAGCTCTCCGGCTTTGACAAGAGCCTGGACGAAGAGGCAAAAAACTGATCTCCGGGGGCAGCTGGGATATCGACGTGCTGGTGGCATACTACTGCTTCGATAACCTCAGCTGGCCCCCGGGCAAGTACGATGCCCTGCCGGTGCGTGAAAAGGCACTGGTGAGGGCATTTGCTTTGCGCTCCATGGAAAAGCGCAGAGAGGAGACCCAGCGAATGAAGGAGGCGGGACGAAATGGCTAAAATTCAGGAAACGCTTGTCCTTCAGGATCGGTTTTCCTCAACATTTTCGAGCTATCTAAAATACGCTCAAAAAGCAGCGGTAGCAACTGGCGTTCTGAGAACCTCTGCCAATGGAGATTTTTCTAAGGTCGTGGACGCTATTGTGAACGTGAACAGTTCTCTGGCAGATATGGCGAGGGCGCAAACTGATGTAGCTAAATCTATGCAAGAGCAAAAAGACACTCTGGGAGAGCTTGCATCCGCAGCTACAAAGGCGGCAGAAGCCGCACAGAAGGCTACCACAGCAAACAGAGATCACAAAAAGAGCACGGATGAAGCAAAAAAATCAGCGGATCAGCTGACGCAAAGTCTGAAAAGCCTTGTTGCGTCCTATGTCAGCATTCAGGGCTTGAAAAAGGCCGCTGACCTGTCTGACAGTCTGGTCTCCATGCGTGCCCGGCTTGATCGAATGAACGACGGCCTGCAGACCACGCAGGAGCTGGAAACAATGATCTACCAGTCGGCCCAGCGTTCCAGGGGCAGCTTCACCGATACGATGGGGCTGGTCTCCCAGCTGGGCACAATGGCCGGTGATGCGTTCAACAGCTCCAAGGAGATCGTGCAGTTCGCAGAGCAGCTGAACAAGCAGCTGGCCCTTTCCGGCGCGTCCGGTTCGTCTGCGCAGGCCGCGATCCTCCAGCTGGAACAGGGACTTGCATCTGGCGTGCTGCGCGGCGATGAGCTGAACAGCGTGATGGAGCAGGCTCCTGCCCTCGCAAAGTCCATTGCAGACTATATGAAAGTCAGCGTGGGCCAGCTGCGCGAGATGGGCTCTCAGGGACAGATCACTGCTGACATTGTGAAAAACGCACTGTTTGCGGCGGCCAAGGACACGAACGCGGAGTTTGAAAAGACCCCCATGACCTGGGCACAGGTCTGGACGGTGGCAAGCAATACCGCCGTCCGGGCGCTTGACCCGCTTCTGACGGCCATCAACTGGGTGGCAAACAATCTAGATATTGCAATTCCTCTGGTAGTCAGCCTGGGCGCGGCGTTCGGCGTGCTCCTGATCGCCGCCAACTGGACAAACATCCTCGCAACCTCCACAAAAACAGCCGCATCCATGCAGGCATTCTATAACGCTGTTATGGCGGCGAATCCCATCGCCCTGACTGCTGCGGCAGTTCTGGTGCTGGTGGCTGCTCTGTATGGCGGCGTGGCAGCATTCAACAAGCTGACCGGTTCCAGCATTTCGGCCACGGGCATCATCACCGGAGCTTTTACAACAATGGGGGCATTCATCCTCAACGGTACATTGGTCCCGCTGCACAATGGCTTTGCCGCATTTGTGAACTTTCTGGGTAATGCGTTCAATGACCCAATCACAGCAATTGATGTTCTCTTTTATGATATGTCCATTACCATCCTGAAGTACGTCCAGAACGTAGCGCAGGGTTTGGAAGGCCTTATCAACATGATTCCGGGCGTGGAAGTGAACATGACATCCGGAATCGATAAGCTCATCGGAAAGCTGGAATATGGCCGGAACTGGACCATAAAACAGAACGGATACAAAGAGTATATCAAGCCGTGGGAGAACTTCGACCTGGGCAAGTCCTATAAATCCGGTTATAACTGGGGCGCGAACCTCGGAAAATCCGGCCTTATGGGCACCGGCACGGGAGAGCTGGAAATTCCGCAGGCGGCAGACGTGAAAGACCTGCTGGGCAACATCGACAAGAACACCGGCAAGATCGCAAAGACCGTTGACCTGTCCGATGAGCAGATCAAGATGCTGGTGGATGTGGCAGAGCGCAAGTACGTCAACAACGTCAACCTGACAAGCCAGACCCCCATGATCACCGTGCAGGGCCAGAACACCGGCAACACCGAAAAGGATGCCCGAAATCTGGCAGACACCCTGCGGGACGTTCTGGTGGATCTGATGAACGCAGGCAGCACCGTCACCGTGCAGTAAGGAGAAAGAGATGTCCCTGTACAAACTTTACTTTTCCAGCGGCGCAACGGTGATCGCTCTGCCCATCAACCCGGAAAAGCTGCCGGAGACCATCTCTGCCGACAACGGAACTTATAACGTGTTGGGCCTTGGCCCTATCATGCAGCCCCGCACGCCGAACCTGCGCACCGTGTCCATTTCGGGCCTGCTGCCCGGGCGGCGGCTGCCTGGCCAGACCGGCATTCATCTTCCCCCGGCGGTGTATATGGCATTCTTCACCACCGCCATGAAGAAAAAGTCCCCCATCGTCTACACGCCCGTCCGGTTCTATGAGAACGGCGTACCGTTCTTGGGGCCGAGTCTGGGCTTTCGGTGCCTCGTTACCAGCTTCAAGGCAGAGGAGCGCGGCGCGGAGACGGGGGATTTCTACTTTGACCTGAGCCTGACCGAGTACAAGGATTACTCCCCACAGAGGGCTGTTGTGCAGGGCGCTGGCCAGACCGGAACCTTTTCCCCGGCCAGCATCGTCTCTGAAGTGGCCAGCGTGGCCGCACGGGCTGTTTCGGCAGTCACAGCGGTAAACGCTGCGGCAGATGCGGCGGGCTCTGTAAAGCTCTCTCTGACCCCCACCAGAAGCACCCCTGCAGACAAGCTCGTTGTGGGGGCCAGACGGAAAGCCACCGGGAAGGTCTACAGCACCGGCAGCGGGGAGGAAGTTCTGACCAGCATCCACGGCCAGATCGTTGTGGTGCGGCGCATCATCGACCGCGCCCGGCCCTGCCCAGTCTGTGTGGCAGACACCGGCGGCACTGTGCTGGGTTGGATGCCGGAGAACAGCCTGCAGGAGGTGGAAGGATGACCTATGAGCTTTTGGCCGCTCAGAAAGCCACCGGAAACACCCTGAACCTGACCAACAGCACCACGCAGGTGGTCTGGTCTACCCAGCGCACCGGTCAGCCGGGCAAGCTGACCTTTACCTATCTTCGCACCCCGGAATCCAAGCTGGAAGAGGGTGACGTGATCCGCTTTTCTGTAAATGGTCAGCTGCAGTTTTACGGTTGGGTGTTTACCCGTGGCTTTGACCGCTGGGGGCCGGTGGACGTGGTCTGCTATGACCGCATCCGGTATCTCAAGGCCAATGCCAGCTACTCCTTCTACGGCCAGAGCGCCGGGGACATCATCAAGCAGATCGCGGAGGACTTTGAGCTGGACGTGGGCGAGCTGGCCGACACCGGCTATAAGCTCCCTTCCCTCATCATGCAGGACAAAAGCTGCATCGACATCATCAACACCGCGGTACAAAAGACCCTGCTCAACACCGGCAAGGTCTATGTGTTTTACGATTCCGGTGACGGACTGGCCCTCAAAGAGGCCAACGACCTGAAAACCGATATCGTCATCGGTGATTACAGCCTGATGACGAATTACACCTTCGATTCCTCCATCGACACCCAGACCTACAACAGCATCAAGCTGGCCCGGCCCAATCAGAAGACGGGAAAGGCGGATGTTTTCGTGATGAAGGATTCGGAACACATCGGGAAGTGGGGGCTTTTGCAGCTGTACCAGACCGTGGACGAGGCCGCCAACGACGCTCAGGTAAAGGAACAGGCGAAAGTGAGCCTGGAGTATTACAACCGGGTATTGCAGCAGCTCAAGCTCTCTTCTCTGGGCGTTCCGGGCCTGCGGGCCGGGGCGCTGATCCTGGTGAACCTGTCCGATCTGGACGGCGAACCGTTTAAACAGTATGTCATGCTGGAAAAGGTGGAACACACCTTCAAAAATGACGAGCACACCATGGAACTGGAAGCAAAAGCACTGTAAGGAGGGAAAAGCGTGGATTTACTGGGAGTATTGCAGGAGATCAACCGGCAGACCAACGATGCCGGGCAGCCCACAGACCTGCAGATCGGAACAGTGACAAAGGCCCCGCCGGATGATGATGAGCTGGAGATCCAGATCAGTGAAGCAATGGCCCCGCTGAAACAGGCCGTGCTCTATCTGGCAGAGCCTGTCATTGAAAAGAAAATTCCCATCCTGCGCCACCGGCACGAGATCAAGATCCTGCTGCACAAGCACGCAACACCGTCCGGCCCCAGCGAGGACGCATTCACGGCTCCGCCCTACTTCACGGAGTGGTCGGCCCTGCCGGATGGATTTGATGCAAAAGTGCAGGCAGAAAATTTTGTGGGCTGGGAAAACGGCGCTGCGCTGCCTTTGAGCAAGGACAAAAAATACATCATCCTGAACCCGGCCCTGAAAGCCGGGGACAAAGTGCTGCTCCTCCGCGTTCAGAGCGGCCAGAAGTTCATTGTTCTTTCCCGAGTATACGGAGGTGAATCGTAATGGCTACGCTTCCTACAGGCGCGTCCATCGACCTTTCCGGCGGCGTGGAGTACGTTTCTCAGCCGTCCAGAACTTGGTTTATTGACCAGACATCTGGCCGTATCGTCGGGGAATGCGATGGGTACGAGGCTGTAAAACAGGCCGTCACCATCATTCTGAACGTGGAACGTTATCGCTGGCAGATCTTCCGCTCTTACAGTGGCATGGAGTGGGAGGGGCTGCTGGGGCAAGACCCGGGCTATGTGGCTGCCGAACTGCAGCGCCGCCTGGAAGAGGCTTTGACCGTGGACGACCGGGTGACCGGCGTGAAGAACTTCTCTTACACGGTGCAGGGACAGACCCTGACAGCATCCTTTACTGTCTCCACGATCTACGGCGAAATGCAGGCAAGCACGGAGGTGAACACCGCAGCATGATCGATTTTTCTACCGCACAGTACCGGGCTATTCTGGACTATATGCTGTCTCAGATCCCGGACGACTACGACAAGCGGGACACAAGCCCCATCCCAACGGCTCTTTCTCCCGCCGCCTATGTCTTTGAGGGGTTCTTCCTTTCCCTGAACATGGTGCAGCGGCAGGCGTTTTTCCAGACAGCCACTGGCAGAGCGCTGGATCTGCTGGCCCCCATCGCCAGCGTTACCCGCAAGCAGGCCACGGCGGCGGTGCGAAAAGGCGAGTTTAATATTGATATCCCGCTGGGCAGCCGGTTCTCTACCATCAACGGCGCGGACAGTATCAATTTTATTGCGCTGTCCGCCCTGGGTTCCGGGCACACCTACCGCCTTCTGGCCGAAACGCCCGGCACCATCGGCAACGACTACACCGGCCCTATCCTACCCATCGACACCATTCAGGGTCTGACCTCTGCCCGGATCTCGGATATCCTGACACCCGGAGACGAGACCGAGACCGATGACGAATTCCGCGCCCGCATGGAGGCGGCGCTGAACAGCCGCTCCTTTGGCGGCAATGTGGCGCAGTACAAGGAGGAAATCGAGAAGCTGGACGGCGTGGGCGCTGTGCAGGTATACCCGACATGGAGAGGCGGCGGCACGGTGCTCTGCTCCGTTCTGGGTGCGGACTGGCTGCCTGCATCCACCGACCTTGTGCAGACCATTCAGAACGCCATCGACCCGGTGCCGAACTCCGGGCAGGGACTTGGTCTTGCGCCCATCGGTGCAAAGGCAACGATCACGGCCCCGGAGAAGCTGGAAGTTTCGGTCACCGCATCGGTGACGCTCCTGCCCAGCTACTCGCTGGATACAGTTCGCACCGCGGTACGGGAGGCGCTGGAGGCATATCTGCTCAATGTACGGAAAAGCTGGGCGACCAATATCAGCAAAACCAGCATTGAATACAGCGCCAACGTCTACACGGCCCGCGTATCTGCGGCCATCATCACGGCAGAGGGCGTGGTAAACGTGACAAACGTCCAGCTGAACGGAGCAGCGGACGATTTGATTCTGACAGAAACCGGCGCACAGCAGCAGGTTCCTGTGGTTGGGACGGTGACGCTGCATGAAGCTTGATCTTTCGCACGACCTGCTGCCGCTGCTGCCGCCCATCTACCGGGAAGTGCAGGACTATCAGCAGATCTGCACTGCTGAAAAAGCGGAATTTGACCTGCTGGCCAACTCTGTGGAAGGAATCCAAAGCAACTTCTTTTTCCAGACCATGGACGAGGATTCCGTTGCACAGTGGGAAAAGGTGTTTCACATCGTGGCTGTCCCGGAAAAGGAATCTCTGGAGTTCCGCAGGCAGCGTGTAATGACCCGCATTGCGACCCGCCCGCCCTACACACTAGGTTTTCTGTATCAGAAGCTGGATGAACTAATTGGCGCTGGTGAATGGACGTGCTCCATCACATACCCGCTCTACGAGCTGAGGCTTGCGACAAGCGCAAAGAACCAGTCGTACTACGACGAGGTGACGCACCTGATCAACCAGGTCAAACCCGCTCACATCGTCTTTATCAGTATGCCGTACCTCAAGACCGGGATCCTGATCACAGAGCAGGTCGATGTGCAGAAATACAATTATCAGTATCGGCTGGGCGGCTGGGCCCTTGGGAAAAAGCCGTTTGCCGAGCTCGGAGGATGGACGACCGCAAAGGCTGCTGCATCGCCGACATTGACGCGGACGCTTCTTCTGGACGTGGCCCACAAGGCGGCAGAGCTTGCCACGACGGCACGGCTCAACCGCGCAACGACCGTGAAGCCGCTGAAAAGCGTCATTGCATCTGCGACACTGCAGGTGGGTTCTGAAACGGTGATGATCGCGGGTGAGAACCTGAAGCTGGAAGCATCCATTGAACCGGAGGCAGGTAATTCGACCGTCAACCACTATGAGCTCCTGAACGATGCGGGAGAAACGCTGTACGCATCGGACTGCTATTTCGGCATTACCGAAAAAACAGACGTGGACGTGAATCTCTCTATTCTGGAGGGCGCGGACACCGTGCTGGCAAACGGAAGCCAGTATCACTATCTTCTGGGCATCTGGCTTTTGGGCAAGGATGCCTTTGCGTCACCGGGACAAAATTATTTTGTCCCGGTGACGGCCACCGCGCCCGCTTCTGCATCTGTGACCCCGCTGTTTCTGGCAAGCCTTGCCTCGTACCTGGCGGATCACATCAACATGGTGCAGCTGAATGGTGATTATACCGTTCCGAACCTCGAAAAGAGCCTTTCCCGTGCGACAGTCACGCTGCAGTATGAACTTCTGCCATCGGAAAAGATCACAAAAGTCTCTGCCATCTCCGCACAAGATGCGTTCGGAGCCGCCCTCACACAGGACGATGTCAGCATCGAAACCACGTCCAGAACAAAGTTCAAACACACCATTATCTTCAAGGAGGGAACATTACTTTATGGCGGATGATATCCTGAAAAACATTCCTCTTCCCGCTGATCTCCCGGAAAATTGGACATCCGGTCAGATCATCGCCCCGACCGGCGCAGAAGCTGGCCTGGATGACCAGCACGGGTACAATTACCTGATGATGCAGGTCAACAACGCACAGAAGGCATTGAAAGCTCTCGCCGCCCAGCGAGAAGAAGACCTCGCCAGAATCAAATTCTGGGCCAGCAACGACCCCACATCCCCGGCAAGCTTTATCGGCGGCACATGGGAACGAATAGAGGGCAAATTTATCATGGGCGCAAGTGATACCTACCCGGCAGGAAGTACGGGAGGTAGCTCGACGCATCATCTTACACAAAGTGAAATTCCAAATTACCTTTTGATATCCAACGTGATGCATAGTACTGGCACATATGTTGGTGGATGGGGCGCGCCTATTCGGCAAAATGATAGTGGCTATATAGCGGCAGAATATCAGTTGGAAACAAAAGGCGGCAATCAACCCATGGACATCCTCAACCCCTACTACTCCGCGTACATCTGGCGGCGTGTCGCCTGAAAGGAGACCTTATGAAAATCATCGACAGCAACGGCGTAGAAATCGCCAACCCCGACCTGACGAAAGGCTACCTCAAGCCCGAGACCCAGACCGTCCACCACGATGCTGTGGCGGGCGTGGAAGAGGTTAGCCACTATGAGACCATCCGTGAATATCCAAACGGGGGAAAAGACGTAAAGAAAGTCGTGGATGTCAAAGCTGTTCCGGCTCAGGAAGCCTATGACGAAGAGGTGGAAGTACAGCGGTATGTGCTGTACACCGCCGAAGAGCTGGCCGCACAGGCTGAAGCCAAGAAAAAGGCAGAAGAAGCCGCTGCCGCCGAAGCGAAGAAAAAGGCAGAGCTGGAAGCCGTGCCGGGGCGTATAGACGCTCTGGAAGCGGCAAACAACGATATGATCCTGATGATGGCTGATTTTATTGGAGGTTAAAACTATGAAGACTTTGAACGCATTAAAGCTCCGCATCATGGTGCGGGCATTCCGCATCCGGCTGACTGCTGGCGAGACCTTCGAAGATATCGCCGCCGACTACCCGGCCCTGACCACCGACGACCTGGAAGCCATTAAAGAAGCCCTTGGGCAGTAAGGCGGCGCGGAATGAAAGCACTTTTCGATTTTATCTCCAAGCTTCTGGCGGCCCTCTCCCACGCTGCCGGTGACAGCGCCGACAAGGAAGAGCCTGCCCCTGCACCGGACGTGCCCACTGTGGACACCGTGACCGGGTGGGCAGGTGAACCGCCCTACCGATACATTGACGTGAGCCGGTATCAGGGCGAAATCGATTGGGCACAGGTGGCAGCGGCGGGCTACAAGGGGGCCATGCTCAAGACCGTGTCCACTAACCACAAGCTCTCCAAACGGGCAGACGGCCTGTACATTGACCCGACCTTTGAGACCAACTACCGCAACGCCCGGGCTGCTGGGCTGGATGTGGGTGTCTACTACTACACCTACGCCACCAGCGAAGCGATGGCCGATGCAGAGCTTGCCCTTGTGCGGCAGGCGGTCTACGGCAAGGAGCTTACCATGCCCCTCGCGGTGGACGTGGAGGAAAACAAGCTCAAGCCCATGAGCACCCTCGACCTCACCAA
>OLHG01000364.1_pt1 | contig 32263 bp, 30 predicted proteins | sample 1605971 | NCBI WGS metagenome assembly OLHG01 (sample SAMN03283289) | human gut metagenome | biome: human-associated habitat; material: feces | host: Homo sapiens | place: Peru | collected 2012 | reverse complement strand
ACCGGAAGGCCGTCATTGTCAACATGGAGAATGTGGACAAGGCCATGGCCCGCCGGGTGGTGGACTTCCTCTCCGGCTGCGTTTACGCTCTGGACGGCGACGTGAAGAAAATCGCTCAGTCCGCTTACCTCTTCTGTCCCCACAATATGGAGATCCAGGGCGATCTGGAATCCCTCCAGGCGGAAGTGGAAAGCTACATCTGATCACCAACAACACATAAGTAACGGAAGGAGAAACAGATATGATTACTCCCCAACAGATCGACCAGGTTGCCTTTAAAAAGTCTTCCTTCGGCGGCTACAATATGCAGCAGGTGGACGAATTCCTGGAACCTCTGACCGAAGATTACGTCACTCTCTACAAGGAGAACGCTCTGCTGAAGAGCAAGCTCCGTGTTCTGGCCGGAAAGCTGGAAGAATACCGCAAGGGCGAGGGTGCCGCTAAGGCCCCTGCCGCCGACCCCCAGGCTCTGCAGAATGCCCAGGCCCAGGCCGCTCAGGTCCTGCAGACCGCTCAGGTCCAGGCTGCCCAGGCCGTAAAGTCCGCCCAGGCTCAGGCCGCTCAGATCCTGGCCGATGCGCAGGCCCAAAGCGACAAGCTCCTGAAGGATGCCGCCGCCAAGGCTCAGTCTGCTGCCGTGGCTCCTGTGGCTGTCTCTGTGCCCAGCAGCAATGCTGAGGCTCTGATTGCCGCCGAGAACGCCCGGGTGGAAGAGGCCCGGAAGGCCGCCAACGCCCGCATCGCCGAGATCCAGGAGCAGATGCGTGCCTGCATCCAGGCTCTGGAGCGGATCAAGGCTGCCGCTCCCGCCGGGTCTGTGGCTCCCGCGGCCCCTAAGGCCGCCCCCAAGCCCGCCAGCTTCACGGCTCCGGCGGCTCCCGTAGCTCCCGCTTCCTTCTCCGCTCCCGCGGCCCCCAAGGCTCCCGCCGGCTTTGCCGCACCTGCGGCACCTGCCGCGCCTGTGGCTCCCGTTGCGCCGAAAGCACCGGCGGCACCTGCCGTGTCGGATCTCAGCTTCGACAGCGGGTCCGTTGCGGACGAGATCGCCCACAGCGTGGAAGCCCTGGTAGGCTCCGCTGAAGAGCCCGCTCCCAAGCCCGTTCCCAAGCACCCGGTAAACGACACCACCACCAGCCGCTTCGCCAACCTGAACCTGCAGTTTGGCCGGAATTACGATCCCACCCACAAATAACCGTCCGCCCTGCCCCCGCGCAGGGGACGATGCCCACATGGTCCCCCAGGATCATAGAGCGGTAAAAAACATATATAATGCCAGGATGAGGACAGGAGCCTGGGTTACCTCCTTTCAGAGAGCCGCCGGTTGGTGCGAGGCGGCAGGAAGGCCCACAGCTTATCCCCTCAGAGCAGCGCGCCCAACGTCACAAGACCAGTAGACCGCGCCGGGTTCGCCCGATACAGCGTAGACGAGTGCCGCGAAAGCGGAACGAGAGTGGTACCGCAGAGGTTTCAGCCTTTGTCTCTTGCTTCAAGAGGCAAAGGCTGTTCTTTTCTTTATCCCTTCCCCCAGGGGAAGGAAAAGAGATCATTATATGGAGGTAACTTTCCAATGGATTATAAAAACACCATCATCACCCCAAAAACCGACTTCCCCATGAAGGCCGGCCTTCCCGCCCGGGAGCCTGGCATGCTGGAAAGCTGGGAAAAAATGGACCTGTACCAGGCCATGCTGGAGAAGAACAAGGATCTGCCCCGGTTTGTGCTTCACGACGGCCCTCCCTTCTCCAACGGCTATATCCACATGGGCCACGCCCTGAATAAGACCCTGAAGGACTTCATCGTCCGTTCCCACGCCATGATGGGCTACTATACCCCCTACGTTCCCGGCTGGGACAACCACGGCCTGCCCATTGAGCGGGCCATCGAGACCTCCAAGAAGAAGCTCAACAAGGACCTGACCGTCCCCGAGTTCCGGAAAGCCTGTGAGGCCTTCGCCGAGGACTTCATCCAGAAGCAGATGAGCGGCTTTAAGCGTCTGGGCGTGGTTGGCGACTGGAAGCATCCCTACCGCACCATGGACAAGCACTTTGAGGCCCAGGAGGTCAAGGTTTTTGGCCGGATGTTCGACAAGGGCTACATCTACAAGGGCCTGAAGCCCGTGACCTGGTGCCCCTACTGCGTTACCGCCGTGGCCGAGGCCGACATTGAGTACAAGGACGATCCCGTCACCACCGTTTACGTCAAGTTCCCCATGAAGGACGATCTGGGCAAGCTCAGCCAGTTTGACCTGTCCCACACCTACTTCGTGATCTGGACCACCACCATCTGGACCCTGCCTGGCAACCTGGCCATCTGCCTCCACCCCCGGGACAGCTATGTTCTCGTCAAGGCGGACAATGGGGACACCTACATCATGGCCGAGGCCCTGATGGACAAGGTCATGCACATCGGCGGCTTCGAGCACTACGAGGTCCTGGCCAGCTACCCCGGCTCCTTCTTTGAGAATATGCTGGCCCAGCATCCCTTCATGGACAAGACCTCCCGGCTGGTCAACGCTGAGTATGTCACCATGGATTCCGGTACGGGCTGTGTCCACACTGCCCCCGGCTTCGGTGCCGACGACTATCAGACCTGTATGCGCTACGGCATGGAGCTGGTGGTCCCCGTAGATGACTACGGCCGCCACACCGACTACGCCGGCAAGTACGCCGGTATGAAGACAGAGGAATCTAACCCTGTCATTCTGGAGGACATGCGTCAGTCCGGCGCTCTGTTCGCCTCCGAGGACATCGTCCACTCTTACCCCCATCACGACCGCTGCAAGAAGCCCGTCATCTTCCGGGCCACTCCTCAGTGGTTCTGCTCCGTAGAGTCCTTCAAGGATCAGGCCATCAAGGCCATTGAGAACGTCCAGTGGTATCCCGCCTGGGGCCAGGACCGGATGACCAGCATGATCCGGGAACGGGCGGATTGGTGCATCTCCCGTCAGCGCCGCTGGGGTCTGCCCATCCCCGTGTTCTACTGCAAGGACTGCGGCAAGCCTGTGTCCACCCCCGAGTCCATCGCCAAGCTCTCCAAGCTCTTTGATGAATACGGCTCCAACATCTGGTTCGAAAAGGACGCCATGGAGCTGGCCCCTGAGGGCTTCACCTGCCCCCACTGCGGCGGCAAGGACTTCACCAAGGAGAAGGACACCCTGGACTGCTGGTTCGACTCCGGCTCCACCCACTATGCCTCTTTGATGCACCGGACCCCGGAGCTGTGGCCCGCCGACGTGTATCTGGAGGGTGCCGACCAGTACCGCGGCTGGTTCCAGTCCTCCCTTCTGACCTCCGTCGGCGCTCTGGACCAGGGCGCTCCCTTCCGTCAGGTTCTGACCCACGGCTGGACCGTAGACGGCCAGGGCCGTGCCATGCACAAGTCCCTGGGCAACGGCGTAGACCCCGCCGACCTGATCAAGGAGTTCGGCGCGGATATCGTCCGCCTGTGGGCCGCCTCCTCCGACTACCATGCCGATGTGCGCTGCTCCAAAGAGATCTTTAAGCAGATCGCCCAGAACTACCTGAAGTTCCGCAACACCGCCCGGTATTGCCTGGGCAACCTGAACGAATTCGATCCCAACAGCCTGGTTCCCGCCCAGGAGCTGGAGGAGCTGGACCGCTGGGCCCTGACCCGCCTGGACGAGCTGGTAAAGACCTGCCGCAAGGCCTACATGGGCTACGAATACCACGTGGTCACCCACGCCATCAACGACTTCTGCGTGGTGGACCTGTCCAGCTTCTATCTGGACATTCTGAAGGACCGGCTGTACTGCGAGGAGAAGAACGGCCTGCGCCGCCGCTCCGCCCAGACTGCCCTGTTCCTGATCCTGGACACCATGACCAAGCTCTTCGCCCCCATTCTGGCCTTCACCTGTGACGAGATCTGGCAGGATATGCCTCACCGGGATACCGATGACGGCCGCAATGTGCTGCTGAACCAGATGCCCGAGAGCTTCGAAGCCTATGCCCTGCCCGCCGAGGCCATGGCCCGCTGGGACACCGTCATGAAGCTCCGCCAGGATGTCAACGGCGTTCTGGAAAAGGCCCGTGCCGACAAGCGCATCGGCAAGGCCCTGGAGGCCCATGTCACCCTACAGACCGCCAGCCAGGAGCTGAAGAAGGCCTGTGAGGGCGTAAATCTGGCCGAGGTGTGTATCGTCTCCACCTGCGACTGGTCTGCCCCCGAGGAGGGCGCTGAAGTGGCTCAGGGTGTCAACTTCCCCGAGCTCACCGTGGGTGTCTCCGAAGCCAAGGGCACCAAGTGCCCCCGCTGCTGGATGCACTCCCTGGATGCCAACGCCGAGGGACTCTGCCCCCGCTGCGCCGCCGTAGTCGCCAAGCTGGACGTAGAGATTTAATTTGTCATAGCAAGCCAGTCTTCAAGCTGGTGTGGCAATCCCCCAAATCACCGGGAGATTGCCACGCCAGTAACACCGGTCACTGGCGCACAGTAACTGCTTTTCAAATTTTTTGAAAAAGTTCTTGACATTTTCGGAAATTATGGTATACTAACCAAGTCCTTTGCAGGGCATCAACTTCACATGGGGGAATTCCCGAGTGGCCAAAGGGGACAGACTGTAAATCTGCTGCTTATAGCTTCGGTGGTTCGAATCCACCTTCCCCCACCAAGCATAAGAAATCCGAACTTCTTCCCTGTGGGGGATGGGTTCGGATTTTTGTTTATATCAGGGATATATCATATTGAGTCTTTGTGCCAGCAGCATCATCCGGGGGTGATGCCGCTGGCGGTTTTTCGTATTGTAGTACCATTTAGCACTTCTCTTTGAAGTCTATCTTAATCTATTTAGGGTCGTCCATTCGGAAATCCTTTTTGTCCAAATGGGAGATTTTTTCCGTGTAATGATCCAAAATTTCCTGCAAGGTGATGCTGCGCATGGCCTCCTCCGCTCTGGCCTGTACCAGGTCGTAACAGTCCCGCAGTACCAGTTGAATGTTCACGCCCACGCCGCAAGCGGGGTTGGTGTGGATGTCCTGATGAAGCAGGGGCTTGTTGCCCTCTACTACCCGATAGGCATCCAGCAGAGTGATTTTCTCCGGCTCACGAGCCAGAGCGGGTCGGGGATGTCCCTTCACGCTGACCAGCAGCCCTCCCTTCCGCAAGGCGGACATGAGCTGGCGCACATAGGCAGGATTCGTCTGAACGCTCTCTGCCAGCTTGTTACTGGTCAGGTCGCAGTCTTGGTACAGAGCGATAAAAGCCAGAATATGAACAGCATCGCTAAGGCGGGTGGGATATTTCATGGCCTGATCTCCTTTTTTGTTTTGATGTTATTTTTATTATAACAACATATTGACAGAAACGCAAGAGGATGCTAAAATATTTTGAAGTAAGAATAAAAATAACACCCACTTGAAAGGAATGGTGACAATGAACTTCTATGATGATCTGGTCATGCAGACCCAGATGAATTATTCCAAGTACTATCCTATCTACGCTTCCGGCAGTACGCCTTATCAGCTGACTGACAAAAAGCCGCTGCCGTACAGCGAACAGATCCATCGGTTGGTACAGGAGGTAAAGGAAGCTGACTGCGTGGTAGTGGGCGGAGCCTCCGGCCTGTCCGCTGCCGGTGGCGGAGATTTTTACTACGAGGACAACGACTCCTACCGGAAATACTTCCGGCCTTTTGCTGAGAAGTACCACTTCAAAGGTGCTTTTGCAGGGATGATGCACCCCTGGGAGACCCGGGAAGAGTATTGGGGATATCTCGCCACCTTCCTTCACACCACCCAGACCGCACCTGCGCGTCATCCCTATCTGGATTTAGATGATTTGCTGAAAGGCAAAGACTTCTTCATCCTCACCACCAACCAGGACACCCAGTTTATCAAACTCTACCCGGAGGAGAAGGTGGCGGAAATCCAGGGAGATCACCGGTTCTTCCAGTGTGCCGCCTGCTGTACCGATGACACCTGGGATGCGGTAAAGCCAGTGGCTGATATGGTAGCCGCTATAGGGGATGGCACAAAGATTCCTACGGATCTGATTCCACGATGCCCTCACTGCGGCGGTGAGGCATTCCCCTGGGTGCGAGGATATGGGAATTTCCTGCAAGGAAAGAAATATGAAGAACAGTACGAAAAAATTTCTCGCTATCTACTGGAACACAAAGACAGTAAGGTTCTATTTCTGGAGCTGGGCGTTGGCCGAATGACTCCTATGTTCATCCAGGAGCCTTTCTGGAACCTGACCCTCAGCTTTCCCCATGCCCGATATATTGCAGTCAACAACAAATATGACTTCCTGCCCAAGCAGTTGGAGGACAAGGGTATGACCATTGTTGCCGACATCGGGAAGGTACTGCAAGACACACGATTCGCTATGACAGAGAACGAGGAGGTTACGAGCCATGCCTGATCTCAAACCTATCGCAGCAAAAATCAAAGAAGCGGACGCTATCTTGATCGGGGCCAGTAACGGGCTGTCCATCACCGAAGGACTGCATTTGTTTGCGGACAATGGGGCCTTTGAAAGACTGTTTGGGGATTTTAAACGGAAGTACGGCCTTGGGTGCATTTTGCAAGGCATGATGGCTGGATGGCCCAGCGAGGAGGAAAAATGGGCCTTCTGGGCCCGGCTCATCCATCATTACTGCGGGCAGTACCAGCCTACGCCGGTGATGAACGATTTGAAGGCCATTGTGGGAGAAAAAGATTACTTTATCGTCACATCAAACGGAGAAGGTCACTTTGAACTGTGTGGCTTCGATCCGACGAAAATCTATGAGATTGAGGGCAACTGGTTTACGATGCAGTGTGCCCGCCCCTGCCACGACACCCTCTATCCTAGTCTGGAGATGGCCGAACAATTATCGGCTGCCGAGCAGAGCGGCCATGTGCCTACAGAGTTGGTGCCGCGCTGTCCCAAGTGCGGAGGTCCCATGGACATCCACATGGGCGCGGGTCAGAGAATGATCCCGGATACCGCAGCCCAGGCACGGTTCCAAAACTTTCTGAAAACCTACCACGGGAAGAAACTGGTGGTTCTGGAGCTGGGCATTGGCTGGCGCAATCAGCTGATCAAGGCCCCGATGATGCGCCTGGTGGCCAGCGAGCCAAACGCCACTTATGTGACAATCAATCTGGGCGAGGTCTACATTGCGGACAATATCAAAGAGAAGTCCTTCGGACTGGACGGGCGGCTGGATGAGCTGCTGCCTGCTCTCCGGGAGGCATGCGGGGCCGAGATGGAGCTCTTTATCCGGGACGGTTCCTTGGCGGCGGATGCCGTCTGCGACACCTGCGGCCATGTGATCCCTGCAGGCACCAACATGGGAGGGTAAGCCTTTGACACACCAACAACCAACCACCAACCGCGCCTTTCAGGAGATGCGGAAGCCGGCTCTGGACCGGCTGGCAGACCGAGTGCCGGAGGAACTCTCAGCCCGGACGGGTATCCCTTTTGATCGGCAGCGGCAGGTATTTTCCATGTCCAGCCTGGGCCAGGACATGGAAATTGACTATCCCGGCTATGAAATTCGCCCGGCGGTGGACGACTGGCACCACTTGCTGATCCTACACTACCTGGACCTGGCCGATGGGACACCTTTGAGTCATCAGTTGATGACCTTTGGGGACCTGCCCAGTGGCATGGTCCGGGGTGGGGGCTTCGACCGGCAAAGCGAGCAGGATCTTGGCCTGCGCCTGGGCCATGCGCCCCAGGCGCAAGTGGAAAGGGCCTGCCGGGCCTTGGGAGGCATCCTGACGCCGTCCAACGCCGACGTCTGTGCTGTCTTCTCCCTGTTTCCTAATTATCCCATCACGCTGAAACTCTGGTTTGCCGATGAGGAGATCCCCGGCAGCGGACGGCTGTTCCTGGACCGGAGCGCTTCCCACTACCTGACGGTAGAGGACACCGTCACCGCTGGCTCCGTTCTGATGGAGGCCCTGTTTCAAGAGCTGGATGCCCTCTGCTGAAAGAAGCCGGAATGGCCGCAGCGGCCATTCCGGCTTCTTGATCGGTTCAGAGAATGTACTTCATTTCCCACTGAGAGATAGCATAAAAAACAGGCAGACCCAAAACCCTGGGCCTGCCTGTTTTATAAGTGAGTGGTTATTGAGCACTTACCTAGATAGAATCAAGAACGATATCTTCTGGTTATTGGAGCAAAATCTGGGCCATTTCACTGATTGGAGCAATTGTCATTTGAAGCTCTGTACCGGTGAGACCTGCAAGACCAAGATCGTGATCCAGCGGCATCAGTTATCTGATGCCGCACAGCGATTTGACCTTTGAACAGGCAGAGAGCATTTTCCATTTCCAGATTCACGGCTGTCTGACCATTAACCGGCTGATGCTTCAAAACAATTGCCGGGACTGGCATAACGTACAACAGACCATTGATCGGTTCATTCGGGCAGGCTTACAGGAGTTTTTGCAAGATGGAGAATCATAGAAGGAACTACGCTCATCGGAAAATTCTTCTGTTTCTCGGAGTCCCACTGGGAAACCTGCACAAAAGCCAAAAAAGTATAACCTTTTGTTATAATAACGGACCTGTATGGGCATTGGACTTTTCCGGGAATTGCACCTATAATAAGTCCATCCGGATAACCATGGTTCACCGAAAACGTGAAGAAAAAGAATAAAATACACAAATGAGAAAGGAACGATCTCTATGTCCATGCTGGGTATCGCAGGCTTTGCCCTCATGATCCTCATTGTCGCCCTGCTGCTGTGGGGCAAGAGTACCCCCGCTGTTGTTTTTATCCTTCTGCCCATTATTACCGGTTTTGTTGTAGGCTTTACCCCTGCCGAAATGAGCGGCTATATTGCCGCCGGTGTGTCCGGTGTCGCCACCACGGCTATTCTGTTTATTTTTGCGGTGCTGTTCTTCGGCGTGATGAACGATGCCGGTGTATTTGACCGGATCGTTGGCAAGGTTTTGAAGCTGGTTGGCAACAATGTGACCCTGCTGATGTTTGCCACCGTGCTCATCGCCTTCATCGGCCACCTGGACGGCTCCGGTGCCACCACCCTGCTGATCGCCATTCCGCCCCTGCTGCCCATCTACAAGAAGATGAAGGTCCGGCCCATTAACCTGCTGTGCATTACCACCCTGACCATGGGTGTCATGAACATCGTCCCCTGGGGCGGACCCTGCGGCCGTACCGCTGCCGCTCTGGAAGTGGGCACCTCTGATATTTGGAAATACTGCATCCCCGCCCAGATTTTTGGTCTGGTACTGATTTTGGGCCTGTGCATCCTTCTGGCCCGGAACGAAAAGAAGCGGGGTGCCGGTTATGTACCCGGTGAGGAGGAGCTGACTGCCGCTGCCCAGGACGTCAAGGAAGTCAACGAGCTGCATCGGCCCAAGCTGTTCTGGTTCAATATTCTGCTGATCGTTGCCGTTGTCCTGATGCTGACCCTTACCAAGGTCGCCACCCATGTGACCTTTATGGTGGCTCTGGCCATTGGCCTCATGGTCAACTATCCCTCCCAGAAAGCCCAGACTGAGCGGATCAAGGCCCACGCCACCGATGCCCTTACCATGGCCTTTACCGCCCTGGCCTCCGGCGTGCTCATTGGCATTATGGGCAAGAGCCCCATGCTGGATGCCATGACCGACATGGTCCTGTCTGCCATGCCCGCAAGCATGGCTCCCCACCTGCACGTGATTTTCGCCGCCGTAAACAGCCCCCTGAGCATGTTCATCCACGGTGATGCGCTGACCTATGGCATCCTGCCCATTGTCAATCAAATCGTCTCCGGCTATGGCATCCCCGCTGCCGCTGTGGGAGCTGCCTTCCTGATTACCTTTGGCCCGGCCATCTACATCATGCCCATGACCGCCGCCACCTATATGGGCCTGGGCCTGACCAACGTAGAGCTGAAGGACCACATTGCCTTCTCCTACAAGTGGGCCTTCGTGCTGGCCTGTGCCATGCTGGCTTTTGTTCTGCTGACCGGCATCATCCCCGCCTGAGAGAAAGGAATCTACTATGAATCAATTGGATATTTCCGCCTTTGAAACCACCGTTGCCCAGGAGAATCTGGCAGTGCGGGGCCTGCGGGTCTACCGGGACGGGGCACTGATCGCCTCCTACCAGCCCCAGCCGGAGGAGCGACAGAACCAGTATTCCGGCACCAAGAGCTTCACCTCCACCGCCTGTGCCTTTGCCATCCAGGAGGGCCTGTTCACCCTGGACGACTATGTTCTGGACCACTTCCGGCAGGATGCGCCGGAAGCTGTCAGCGAAAACCTGAAGCAGATGCAGCTGCGGCATCTGATCACCATGAGCATGGGCTTTGAAAGCCCCATGCTTATGGGTGCCCAGCGGCCTAAAATGACCGAAAAGGACTGGGTCAAATACGTGCTCCGGGCACCGGTCATTCACAAACCCGGCACCGTATTCCAGTATAACAACGCGGGCCCCTACCTGCTGGGCATCCTGATCCAGCGGAAAACCGGCATGTCCCTGGTGGATTACCTGATGCCCCGGCTCTTTGAGCCTCTGGGCATCCCCAGACCTCAGGACGAAAAAGACCCCCTGGGCAACACCTTTGGCGCCGGTGGCTTGCAGCTGAATGTCAGCGAACTGGCAAAGCTGGGCCTTCTGTACCTGCAAAAGGGCCAGTGGCAGGGCCGTCAGCTGATCCCCGCCAGCTGGGTAGAGGAAGCCAGCCGCTCCTTCATCATCTCCGACCAGGGCGACGGTGAAATCGGGACCGATTATGGCTACCTGTTCTGGATCATGCCGGAGGGAATGTTCCGGGCTGACGGAAAATACGGCCAGTATTGCATTGTGGTGCCCAAAAAGAACGCCGTCATTGCCATCAACTCCATGCAGATCGAAGACGAAAAAAAAGTGTTGCGGGCTGCTGTAAAAACGCTGCTCCCTCTGCTATAATAGAGGAAATACAAAAGGGAGTGACCGACTGTGGATCGCAGAGAGTTGGAATACATCATCGTCATCGCCCAGGAGAAGAATCTATCCAAGGCGGCAGAACGGCTGTATGTATCCCAGCCCGCTTTGAGCCGATTCCTGCTGAAGCTGGAAACCCAGGCCGGTCTTCCCCTTTTTGAGCGGAAGAAGCGGCAGTTGGTGCCCACATTGGCCGGGGAACTGTATCTGGACACCGCTCGGAAAATGCTGCAGCTGGACCAGGATCTGGAACGGCAGCTGAATAAGCTTCGGGAATGCACCCACGGAAAGCTCACCATCGGAATCACCCCTGGGCGGGGCCACACGGTCCTGCCCAGGGTACTTCCGGATTTTCAGGAAAAATACCCGGACTATGAATTGACGATTTTGGAAGAAGATGTGCAGACCCTGGAGCAGCAGCTTCAGGCAGGCGCCCTGGATCTGGCATTTTTTACCATGTCCGAATCCGAACGGGCGACTCAGAATCGGTTTCGCTGTCAGCGCATCTCCCAGGAAGAAATCGTTCTGTGTGCGCCCAAAAATGGCCACTATGAATTGCTGGCCAAGGAAGAGCCTGGGCGAACATACCCCTGGATCGACCTGAAATACCTGGAAAACGACTGTTTTCTTCTTCTGAAGCAGCAAACGCGCCTGGGGCAGCTGGCAGTCCGGCTTCTGGAAAGCCAGAATATTTCCCCAAAGATCGTAGAACTCAGCAGCATTGATACTGCCCTGTCCCTGGTGGCCCGGCAGTATGGCATTGCCTTTGCCAGCAGCTTCCGCATTGAGGAACACGAAACCGCCAAAGACCTGAGCTTTTTCTCCTTCGGCACCCGGCCGGAAGCCTGGGATTTTGTGGCAGCCTACGGGAAAGAGCACCTGCTGACACCGCCGGAAGCTTCCCTGATCGAGCTGATCGGGGCACTATATTGACAGGAGGAATTTTGCAATGGAACAGTCCTTTGACGTGGTGGCTCTGGGGGAGCTGCTGATCGATTTTACGGAAAACGGCGTTTCTGCCCAGGGAAACACCCTTTTTGAGGCCTGCCCCGGCGGGGCACCCTGTAATGTGCTTGCCATGCTGCGAAAGCTTGGCAGGTCCTGCGCCTTTGTGGGCAAGGTGGGGGACGACCTGTTTGGTCGGCTGCTGAAAGGCGTGCTGGAAGACGCCGGCATCAGCACCCAGGCCCTGCTCATGGACAGGGACATCCCCACCACCCTGGCCTTTGTAAAGACCGCCCCCAATGGGGACCGGGATTTTTCCTTCTACCGCAAGCCCGGTGCGGATATGATGCTCCGGCAGGAGGAGCTGCCTCTGGAGCTGCTGAAGAAGACCCGTATTTTCCACTTCGGCACCTTGTCCATGACCCACGAAGGTGTCCGGCAGGCAACCCTCCGGGCCGTTCAGACCGCCCGGGATGCCGGGGCCTGGATCTCCTTTGACCCCAACCTCCGGCCGCCCCTGTGGGACAGTCTGGACGACGCGAAAGAGGCCATTGCCTATGGTCTGGGCCAGTGCCATATTCTGAAAATTGCGGACAACGAGCTGGAATTTATGACCGGGGAGCGGGATTTCGCCCGGGGTGCCGGGATGCTTCAAAAGGCCTACCCCAATATCCGGGTGCTGAACGTCACCGCCGGAGCGGATGGCAGCTACAGCTTCTACGGCGATGCCGACCCCGTCTTCGTCCCCGCCTGCACCCTGGGCGGTGTCATCGAAACCACCGGCGCCGGAGACACCTTCTGCGCCTCCGTCCTGGATTATGTTCTGACCCACGGTCTGGAAAACCTGACCCCCGAAAACCGCCGGGAAATGCTGCGCTTTGCCAACACCGCCGCCTACATCGTCACCACCCGGAAGGGCGCCATCCGTGCCATGCCCCGGGAGGAAGAGGTCCGGGCACTGCTGTAACAAAAGGCCCACTGTCTGTCAAGCACCCGTGGCAGCTCCAAGTAAACATGGACTTCCTTTTCGTGCTTGGTGTTCCTTTTACGATAAGGGGCTTCGTCTCTATGCGCTACCTTTTTATAGTGATTGGGGTCAGGCTCATCACCTGACCCCAACATTTATTATAGAACCAGAAAAAGCCCAGCATTAACTGGACTTTTTCGACACTCTGAAATCGGCCCTTTCCGGCCGATTTTTCGTTTAAAACTCCGTAAAGGTGTAGCGAACCATGCTGCCCTTCCCGTCACCGGTAATGATCAGCGCATCCCCTGTGGCGGTTTTCGTGTTGTCCATAATGGGGTAGGTTGCTTTTTCTTTGACATAGGCCTCCGGGCTTTCGCACTCCGCTTCAATGATTTCTTTTTTCGCGTGACGCTCTCCGCCGCAGGGATTGATGGTTTCGATCAGGATCTCATATTCCTTCATAGCTTTCGCTCCTTTCCGTTTTGGTTAGGATATCACGAAGGCTGCAGAAAGGCAAATGGGCGTTTTCTACAATAATCTCACTCAAAAATTGTGCAAATCAACTCAGCACACTTTTCGATCCCCAGCACGCCGCTGCCGAATTCCCGACTGATTGTGATGATGCTTTGTTTCATAGTTTTACCACTCCTTGTTCATTCAGTTCCCCATAGGTTTTTATGATGATGACCCCAGAAATGATAAACGTTAACACATCCGATACCGGCATGGAATACAGGACCCCGTCCAGGCCAAAGGCCAGCGGCAGTGTCAAAGCAAAGCCCACACCGAATACCACCTCCCGGAACATGGAGATCATGGTAGAGGCAAGGGCCTTGCCCAGCGCTTGCAGGAAGATAAAGCAGGCCTTGTTGACGCAGGCCAGGACCATCATGCACAGATAGATCCGGAAAGCCTTGATTGCGAAGGCCGTATAGTAGCTGCTCTCGTTTGCCGCGCCAAAAATGGCGATGAGCTGGCGGGGGCACAGCTCCACCAGGAGCAGGGCAATGAATCCCACCAGAGCCTCATAGGTAAGGAGCTTCGTAAAAAGGGCTTTGACCCGTTGCTTTTTTCCCGCTCCCATGTTGAATCCCACAATGGGGATGCAGCCGGCGGCCATACCGACCACGATGGAGATGACGATCTGGAAAAACTTCATGACGATGCCCACCACCGCCATAGGAATCTGGGCATACTGCGTTTGCCCGAAGATTTGGTCCAGTGCTCCATATTTGCGCAGCATGTTGTTGATAGCCGCCATAGCCGCCACCAGACTGATTTGGGACAGAAAGCTGGTAATGCCCAGGGAGAGCATCCGCCCGCAGATACTTAAGTTCAAAGCATAATCCCGGGGTCTGGGCTTGATGATGTGCATATGCAGCAGGTACCACACAGCCAGCATTGCTGTTACCACCTGGCCGATGACCGTCGCTACGGCAGCCCCCATCATGCCCCACTTGCAAAGGAAAATGAATATGGGGTCCAGTATGATGTTGATGACCGCCCCCGCCAGAGTAGAGACCATGGCAAATTTGGGGCTGCCGTCTGCCCGGATGATGGGGTTCATGGCCTGGCCGAACATATAGAAAGGAACGCCCAGGGTGATGTAGAAGAAATACTCCTGACTGTGGTGGAAGGTCTCTTCATTTACCGTGCCGCCGAAGATGGCGATGATGCCGTTGGCAAACAGCAGATACACTGCCGTCAGCACCAGACCGGCCGCCACGGTCAGCACCACGGCATTGCCTACACAGCGCTTTGCCCGCGCTGGCTCCTCCTGGCCCAGCGCCATACTCACAAAGGCGCAGCAGCCGTCTCCCACCATAACGGCAATGGCCAACGCCACCACCGTCAGGGGAAACACCACCGTATTTGCGGCGTTGCCGTAGGAGCCCAAATAGCTGGCGTTGGCAATAAAAATCTGGTCAACGATGTTGTACAGCGCTCCCACCAGCAGGGAGATGATACAGGGGATGGCATAGCCCTTCATGAGCTTGCCGATGGGTGCCTCACCCAAATGAACGTTTTTGTTTTCCATGGAAACCACCTTTTCTCGTAAAAATATGCGTAAGCCCAGACAAACCATCCGGACTTACGCATTACGCGACACGATGAATAGGGGGCTTAAACAGAAAAGCGGCGGGTATGCCAACTGGATTTACGCATACCCGCCACTCGTCGTGGCATTATTATAGCAAATGCTTTATGTTTTTTCAAATGTTTTTTACGCAGAAGCATTTTCACATCTCTTCAATGTGATACACGTACTCCAACGACCGCAGGGCCGAGATGATATCCTCGTGCTTTTTGTACTGCTTCAATTCCTCGCTGGCCACGGTGAAGGAAACAGAGAAGACGCTGATGCCGGAATTTAAGTAGGCCGGGTTGGACTCGATGTCGTCGATGCGGATGCCCAGAGCCCGGACAGTGGAGACGAAGTCCGGCAGATCGCTCTTATTTTTCAGCTCCAGATGGACCTCAAAGTGATTGGAGCGGTCCTTCAAGTGCTTTTCCAGCACCGGAAGGCTGGACATACAGGCCAGCATGGCAAAGAACAGGCCCAAGGCCACAGTATAGATGCCCGCTCCCAGGGCCATACCCACCACGGCGCAGCACCAGAGGCCCACAGAGGTGGTGAGACCTTTGATCTGACTCTTGGAGCTGAACAGTATGGAGTTGCCGCTGATGGTAGCGGTGCCGATCACCGCGGCGGCAGAGAGCAGGGGCAGCGGCGCGCCAAAACGCAGCATGAGATGCTGGTCAATGAGCATGGTGCCGCAGCCTGCCAGGCACACCAGAATGAAGGTCCGCAGGCCGGCAGAGTGACGTTTGCTGGAGCGCTCGCAGCCGATGATGGCCGACAGCGTCAGGCACAGGACCAAACGAAACAGGACGCTGGCCAGTGTCAGCTCCTGGCTCCAGGGGCCCAGCAGGGACCCGATCCAATCTTTTTCCATAATATTACCTCCGCATTGAGAAATAGTGCCGCTGGAACTGGCTGTGGGCGAAGTGCTCTTCCGCCGCTTCCGTAAAGGCGGCCTCCTCCTCGCTCATGGGCAGCTGATGCTCCGGCAGGGTCTGCTGAATTTTCCGGATCCGCTCGATGAGCAGCTGGACATCCGTCTTCTTCTCCCCCGTTTCCGTAACCTCCTCCACCTGGGCCAGATCTTCCAGCTTGGTAGAATAGGATTTGGACAGATACAGCGCCAGCTTGGCGCAGCCGGGGCCGATGAGCTCATATAGGACGCTGGAGGCCAGGATAATGGTTTGTAGATCCTCTCCCATGGTACCGCCAAGGGTCCGGGCTCCCAGTGCCGACAGGCCGATGGCAACGCCCGCCTGAGGGATCAGGGCCAGGCCCAGGTAATCCCGGACCAGCCGGTCTTTTTTCACCAGCCAGCATCCCAGCCAGGCCCCCAGGTACTTGCCCAGGATCCGCACCAGGAAATAGCTGGCCCCGATGACCAGCAGCGGCACCCCGTTTAAGCCGCCGGAGGCAGACACCAGGGCATCCAGCCGGAAGGACATACCGGAGCGGACAAAAAACAGCAATAGAATGGGTGGGCTGAAATAGCCCAGCTGCTTAAAGAGCTTGTCATTTTCCGCAATGTTGGTATACACCGTGCCCATGGCCATGCAGCCCAGCAGCGGTGACACATCCAGCAGCGCGCAGACTCCGCAGAAGGAGAACAGCAGGGCAATGGAGATGATCAGCTTGTTATCCGTGGAGCGGTTGCTGGGCATCAGCAGCTTCATGAAAAGGCCAAACGTGCCTCCCAGGGCCATGATCACAGCATTCAGAGCCACAGGCTTTACAAGGGCCCCGAAGGTGAAGCCGCTGCCGTTTCGTGAGGCCAGTGCCACGGAAATCGCCACGGAATAGAGCACAAGCCCCACCACATCGTCCAGGGCTACCACTTGCAGGAGGGTATCTACAAAGTCTCCCCGGGCCCCGGTCTGCCGGATGGTCATCATGGTGGAGGCCGGAGCCGTAGCCGAGGCCAGGGCTGCCAGGACGATGGAGAAGGCCAACTCCAGTCCCAATACCCAATAGGTCAGAACAAACACTGCCACCGATGCCAGCACCGCCTCCAGAATGGTGATCCACACCACCTTCAAGCCGTTGCGTTTCAGCACGGAGAGCTTGAAAAACTCCCCAGTGGAGAAGGCGATGAAGGCCAAGGCGATATCCGACAAAAAGTCCGTGCCGTCGATGATCCGTTGGGGCACCAGATTCAGGCCGTAGGGCCCGATGAGGATGCCCGCCACAATATAGGCCGTCACATTGGGCAGCCGCAGCCGCTTGGTGACCCGGGTCAGCAGAAAGCCGGAAAAGAGCATCAGTGCCACGGAAATGATGACGGTAGGCACCTGGGGCAGGTTCATTAGGGTTTCGTGGAATGCGGACATGGAAGCACCCCCTCCGCAAAGTAAAATTTTCTTTACATTTGCTCCATTATAGATTCGGAGCCGGATTTCGTCAATAGCATATTACACATATTCTTTTTGAAATTCTGCTGATTTTTGTTTGAGATAAACAATCTCTTTTTTCGACATTTCCTCTCAGGGAGATCATTTTCAATAAACAGTTTCGCAGATTCATTTATTGTCATTGAACATTTTCACAAAATGCCACCATCTCAAATTATGAAATCCATACAAAAAATCTTCATACAGGCAAATTCCTATTGACTTTCTTCTTGCCTTGTGTTAAATAGAAATTAACGCTTGTACAGGCAGTCAGATTCGGATATCACTGCAGGATTCCGAACAGGTCCTTTGCGTTCACCGGGCGGCCAAACCGGACGCCTCATAAGAAAGGAAGGGAATGTTTTTTATGTTGGATTACCTGATCAAAAACGCCAGAATCATTGACGGCAGCGGTGCCCCCTCCTACATGGGAAATGTAGGGATCCAGAATGGGAAGCTGGTGCTTCTCCAGGGAGAGGCCCCGGCAGAGCATACCATCGACGCTGCCGGCAGATGCCTTGCCCCCGGATTCATCGATGCCCATTCCCACGGAGATCTGATCCTCGGGTCTGAGGATGCCTACCTGTTCAAAACCACCCAGGGCGTGACGACAGAGATCGTAGGCCAGTGCGGCCTGTCCATGGCACCTGTCATGCCGGAGAATTTGGCCGCAACCCAGAATATGCTCTCCATGGGCACCACCTGGTTCCCGGAGGACATGAAAAACTGGCGCAGCTTTGCCCGGTACCTGGAGTATGCCGACGCCCAGAAGCTCACCGCCAACACCAAAATGTATATTGGCCACAGCACTCTGCGCATTGCGGTCATGGGTATGGAAAATCGCCCCTCTACGGACAAAGAGCTGGACACCATGAAGGGCATCCTGCGGGAAGCCATGGAATCCGGTGCCGCCGGATTCTCCACCGGCCTTATCTATACACCCAGCTGCTACGCGGAGGAAAAGGAGATCATCGAGCTGGCCAAGGTCATCGCTCCCTTCGGCGGCACCTATGCCAGCCACATGCGGGACGAAGCCAACTTCATTGTGGACGCTGTGAAGGAGACCATCAATGTTGGCCGTCAGGCCGGTGTTCAGGTGGACATTTCCCACCACAAGATGCTGGGCAAGCCCAACTGGGGCAAGCAGAAGCAGACCCTGGCACTGATCAACGAAGCCAACGCCGAAGGCATCCCCACGATCTGCGATCAGTATCCCTACACCCGAAATATGACGACGCTGAACGCCTGTATCCCACCCTGGCACTTCTCCAATGGCTTCTCCTCCATCACCGAAAAGCTGAAGGATCCCGCTTTCCGGGCCCAGCTGAAGCAGGAAATGGAAGACCCCGCCACGGCCTACGACAACTACTACCTGAATGCCGGTGGCTGGGACGGTGTGTATGTCTACTCCGCCGCCAATACCCCCGAGGCTGAGGGCCGCTATATCACGGAATACGCCCAGCTCATCGGCAAGGATCCCTGGACCGCTTTCTTCGATCTGTGCGTTGCCAATAACTGCTCCACCGGCGGTGTTTACTCCAGTATGTGCGACGAGGACGTGTGCGAGATCATCCAGAATCCCTACTGCATCGTCGGCAGCGACGGTCTGACCAGAAGCTGGAAGGAAAAGGGCCACCCCAGAGCCAGCGCCACCTTTCCCCACGCCATCACCTATTTTGTCAAGGAAAAAGGCATCCTGACTTTGGAGCAGGCTGTTCATAAGATGACCGGCCTCACCGCCAAGTACCTGTCCGTAAAGGACCGGGGCCTGATCCGGGAGGGCTATGTGGCAGACCTGGTCCTCTTCGACTACGACCGGCTCCAGGATACGGCCACCTACAAAAACTCCAACAGCATCACCGAGGGCATTGACTATGTCTTCGTGGGCGGTGAGATCGTCTACCACGACAAGCAGTTCACCGGCAAATACCCTGGCAAAATGCTCCGGCACAACGCCTGACAGAAGAAATGGAAGCACAGAAAGAATAAGGAGGTTATCCTATGAATGTCCTGATCGCGTTTGTCATCACCATGGTCGTGCTGCTGGTAGCACTGATCAAGCTGAAAGTCAGCCCCGGTGTGGCGCTGTTTGCCTGTGCCGTCCTGATGGCTCTGCTCTGCGGCATCCCTCTGGCGGACACCCTGGGGTATCTGACCAGCGGCTTTGGCGGCATTATGACGAGTATCGGCCTGCTGATCATTTTCGGCGGCATCTTTGGCATGATGCTGGGTGACTCCGGCGGCATGGAAGAGCTTGCCAAGGGGCTCCTGCGGACCTTCGGCAAGAAGAACGATATGCTGGCCCTGAACCTGGCCGGTTACATTGTCTCCATCCCCGTATACTTCGGCTCTGCCTATATCACTCTGAGCCCTCTGGTTTCCAGCCTGCAGAAATTCACCCGTAAGAAGACCTCCGCCTACGTTGCGGCCCTGTTTACAGGTCTGCTGCTGACCCACTGCATCGTAGCGCCTACTCCCGGTCCTCTGGCCGTTGCCGGTCAGATCGGTGCCAACGTAGGCTGGTTCATCATCTACGGCATCATCGTTTCTCTGCCCGCCTCCTTGCTGTGCGGCTGGCAGTACGCCAACGCTCTGAACCGCCGGGACAAGGTCAGTGCGGAAGCCGCCAAGGCAGAAGCCGAAGCCATTCTCAGCGATACGGAACTGCTGAAGCCGGATCCCACCAAGCCCTCTGCCGGTCTGACCCTGGGTCTGATCGCCTTCCCCATTGTACTGATCATCATCAATTCCGTTTGCTCCGTGGTCCTGCCCTCCGGTCATCCCGTTGGCACCGTCTTTACCTTTATCGGCAACAATAACGTGGCTCTGTTCATCGCCATGCTGGTCACCGCCTTTGTGCTGCGGAAATACCTGGTACCGAAGGTCAGTGACAGCATCTGGAAGTACATCGACAAGGTATCCGACTCCATGGGCAACATTCTGATGGTCATCGGCTGCGGCAACTGCTTCGGCACCATTCTGCAGAAGAGCGGCCTGGGCGATGCCCTGGTGGCGCTGCTGTCCAGCTTCAATTTCCCCATTCTGCTGCTGGCCTTCCTGCTGGCAATGATCATCCGGGCTGCCGTCGGCTCCGCCACCGTGGCCATGCTGACCACCGTATCCATCGTAGGCCCCTCCGCCGTGGCTCTGGGCTTCTCCCCTGTGCTGGTGGGCCTGACCATCTGCGCCGGTACCGTAGGCCTGACCCTGCCCACCGACGCCGCCTTCTGGCTCCCCGCCCGCTACAACGACCTGACCGTCAAGGAGGCCTTTGTCGCCACCACTTACTCCACGACCTTAGCCAGTATTACCGCATTCCTGGTCATTCTTCTGCTGAACATGATTTCCGGCGTACTGCCCGGCCTGTTCTGATAATGAGGTGAACGCTTTGCATTCTGAAAAAATCATTCTGGGAAAGCCTCTGTCCCAATGGCGGCAGGAATACCCCATCATGGACCGCATAGCGGCCCTGGAGGAAACTGCCTGGATCAATCCCGGCAGGATCCCCTGCTCCCAGGCCATCGCTCAGTGTCCCCTGACTCTCGCCGATGTGCGCGATGCCAGCGACCGGCTGGAACGGTTTGCCCCCTATTTCCGGAAAGTCTTTCCGGAGACCATTCCCACCGGCGGCATTCTGGAATCCCCCATTCGGCCCATTCCCCGAATGGAGCAGAGTCTGGAGGCAGAATCCGGGAAGAAGATCCCCGGAAAGCTCTGGATCAAGCTGGACAGCCACTTGCCCATCTCCGGCTCTATCAAGGCCCGGGGCGGCATCTATGAGGTGCTGTATACCGCCGAACAGATCGCCTTGAAGGAAGGGCTGCTGAAGCCCGGGGATTCCTATGAAAAGTTCGACTCTCCCGAAATGCGGGAGCTGCTGTCCAACTACTCCATGGCCGTTGGCTCCACCGGAAACCTGGGCCTGTCCATTGGCATTATGAGTGCAAAGCTGGGCTTCCGGGTCACTGTACATATGTCCGCCGATGCCCGGCAGTGGAAAAAGGATATGCTGCGCTCCAAAGGCGTCACCGTGGTGGAATACGAATCCGACTACTCCATCGCCGTGGCCGAGGGACGCCGCCAGGCTCAGAGCAACCCCTACTGTCATTTCGTGGATGACGAAAACTCCAAAACCCTGTTCCTGGGCTATGCGGTAGCCGCCCTCCGGCTGAAAAAGCAGCTGGAAGAGGCAAAGATTCCGGTAGATGACCAGCACCCGCTCTTTGTCTACCTTCCCTGCGGTGTAGGCGGGGGCCCCGGCGGCGTATCCTTCGGGTTAAAGCTTGTATTTGGTGACAACGCCCACTGCTTCTTTGCCGAGCCCACCCACTCCAGCTGTATGCTCCTGGGTATGGCCACCGGGCTGAACAATGCCATCAGTGTCCAGGACCTGCAGGTAGACAACCTGACCATTGCCGATGGGCTTGCCGTTGGACGGGCCTCCGGCTTTGTCGGAGCGGTAATGGCTCCCTTTATGAGCGGCTGCTACTCCCTGGAGGACCGGCGGATGTACCACATGCTGGCCCAGCTGGCAGACTGCGAAGACATTTTCCTGGAGCCCAGCGCTCTGGCCGGAATGTACGGCCCCCTGCTGCTGGCCCCAGGCGGTGGTCTCAGCAACTACCCGGCCCAGGCCGGTATTTCCCCGGAAGCCATGGCCCACTCCACCCAGCTCGTCTGGGCCACCGGCGGCAGCATGGTGCCCAAAGCAGAAATGCAGCACTACTACGAAGAAGGTAAAAAAGCCTAACATCTGCCTCCGGGGTACTTCCCCGGAGGCCTTTGCATCCCTTCCGCGGTTTTATTTTCAAAAAAGACTTTTCTTTCCGTCCTCCCTGTGGTAGAATGAAAAAAACAGATCTGTCCAAGGATGTACAGATCAGATTTTCGGAGGATTATTTTGGAAGAACTGAATCTCGGGAAAAAAATCCAGTCCATTCGTCTGGAGCGCGGACTTTCTGTCCGGAAGGTGGCCGGTTTGGCCGGGATAACCCCCTCCATGCTCAGCCAGATCGAAAACGACCAGGTCAATCCATCTATCAACACCCTGCGGACCGTGGCCCAGGTGCTGGAAACTCCGCTGTACGCCCTCTTTCAGGAGGATCCCACCCCTGACCCGGTGGTCCATCCGGAGCAGCGGCATGTGATCGGCACAAAGGACGCGCCGGATGTGCGCTATGAGCTCCTGACAAGAGATACCCGAGGCAGCATCGAATTCTGCATGATGGTCATTCCTCCCCATCTCAGCTCTTACCGGGACGCAAAGAGCCACGCCGGAGAAGAGGTGGCCTATGTCTGCGCGGGAGAGCAGGTCGAGCTGAATATCGGCGGCACCCTCTACCCCATGGGCCAGGGGGACAGCGTCCGTATTCCCGCCAATGCCCCCCACACCTGGCACAACCCCACCGATACCGAGGTCCGCGTCATTTTCGCAATCACCCCGCCAACCTTTTGACGGGTACGCCAAGGCCCCCAGGGACGCATCCCTGGGGGCCTTCGTTCTATTACTTCATTAGTCCGTACAGCAGCCAGGTTGCCGCCAATGGGTACATCAGGCTGTCGCACCGGTCCAGGATGCCGCCGTGACCGGGGAAGATCTTGCCGAAGTCCTTGACCCCCGCCACCCGCTTCACAGCAGACATAGACAGGTCTCCCCACTGGCCCAGGATGGACGCGACGGCGGCGTAAACCGCTACAGTGCCCACATTTCCAAAAACAGGCCCCGCTGTCAACGCAACGATCACAACACTGGCGGCCAGACCCCCCAGGGCCCCTTCCACACTTTTTCCGGGGCTGACCTTGTAGGCCAGCTTATGCTTTCCGCAGCGGCTGCCCACCAGATAGGCAAAGATATCCGTCAGCGCGCAGACCACGCCAGTCATGCACAGGAGCCAGGCCCCATTTTCCATATCACCGTAGGCCGTCAGGCCCCGGTACAAGCCAATGGCGAAAAACACACTGACACCGGGCATATAGGCCTTGGCAGGCTTCCCGATGCAGCGCATCAGATATGTAAACCAAGCCAGCCCTCCAAGAAGCATGATAAGCATCACCGGTCGGCTCTGGGCCAAAGGAACCCAGGGCAGGACCAGCGCATAGGCAAAGCAGGCAGCCTTATAGAGGCCGCTCTTGACCTTGTAGGCCTCCAGGATCTCCCACACGGCCCCTAAACCCAGGCACATGGTGGTGACCTGGGGCACAAGGGGCAGGTGGAACAGGCACAGCAGCACCAGGCTGACGACAGCCAAGGCGATTCCCGTTAAGGTTCTCTGTTTCATTTCTGTTCCTCCTTCTCCTCCGCCAGCACAGGTACAAACCAGCTGAGGCCATGGCGGATAGAAAACATGCCGATGGCGGATGCCAGCAGGGCCCCCAGCACATCCACAATGATATCCTTCATGGTGTCCCGCAAGGCCTCATGGCCTACCAGCAGCTCTCCCTGGGCGGTCATAAACTTCTGCATATTCAGGCCGAAGAGGCCGTCAGCGGTGAACTCATAGATCTCCCACAGAGAGCCCAGGGTCACGGAAAAGCAGAAAGCAAACAGGCACAGGAAGAAAGGAGACAAGTCCATGGTGACGTGCTTATTCCGGTTCAGAATGGTCACGACCATGAGCCCGAAAAAGCCCGTCATCATAGAGCTGAAAAAGTGACACACGGAATCCCACCTGGGCACCAGATAGTAAAAGCTCCGGACCTCTCCCAGGAAAATGGCGCAGTAGAGAAAGACGATATAAAAGCCGTACAGCAGCCCCGGCAGCTCAAAGCGGAGCCTGCGCTCCAGAATGCCAGGCAGATGGATGGTAATGAGGCCCAGAACACACTGCATAAGCATCAATACATAATCAGACTCCGAATGCATCCCGGCGCTGGCCTGCTCGCCGCCTCCGAAGACCATTCGCAGGATCAGATATACAATGGGCACCAAAAAGCTCAGGGTCACTCCGAAATAAAGCACCCGGCCCAGCCTGTTTTTCTTTTTCATTCTCTTTCGGCCTCCTGAACGCAGTCACTTTCTCTAGTTTTTCTTTATTTTAGCAAATGATACTAAACCGAAAAGAAACAGCTGCTTCATCCCTGCATATCCTACCAAATCCCTGTTTTTCTGTCAAGGTTTTTCAGCCCATCCGCAAAGAAGGGCTGGCACCATGCCAGCCCTTCTACACCTTATTGTTTAGGTATTACGCATTCAAGGAAATGCGCGCTGCCATCACGCAAGTCAATATTACAGCTTGCGCGGTACGGGAACTCCGAATGGCTGTCCAGCACCAGAACATGGTCGCTATTCTGGCTTCTTCCGCTGTCATCTACACCGACAAAGCAAAATACGCCATCTTCATTTTCGCCATACGCAGATGTGGCACTTTCCCTATGCGTCATCACAAACGCACGGCCTAGCCGGTCGATACAAGCATTGATACCTATTTTTCTTGCAGCTTCCACACTTAGCATATTGCCTTGCCTCCTTTACAAAAAACGTCTCTTTTGATTATAGCAGATAGGGATTGCGTGTCAACCAATATTTACAATTCAAGCTCTGGGGAAATGTTGGAATACCGTTTTCATCCCTCCACCCTCCGCAGACGCTCTACGATGCTCTGCCTCTCCGCCTGGCGGTACATAGCCGCGGGGATGGCCGCGCCCAGGAGGGCGAAGACGGGGACCAGGATCAGGACGGGGGTGACGCAGAAGCGGTAGGTATAGAACCAGTAGGCGTTTTCCAGGAGTTTTCCCGCCAAGGGGTTCACGGCGGCGGAAAGGAGGCCGGTGACCAGTCCCGCACCCAGGGTATAGAGGAGGCCCTCCCAGATGAGCATGGCCCTCAGCTGCGCTCCCGTCATACCTACGGCCTGGAGCACGGCGAATTCCCTCTGGCGGGAGAGGATGGAGGTCATCATGGCGTTGACGAAGTTCAGGACTCCCACAATGCCGATAATGGCGCACAGGAGGCCGCCCAGGATGGCGAAGGTGCTCTGAAACTGGCGGAAGTAGGCACGGTGGCTGGCCTTGCTCTCGTACATCAATGGAGAGTCCGAGGAGGCGGTCAGGTTCGAAAGATAGCTTTCCGCTGCCGCTTCCGCATCCGCGTCCGGGGTATCGAACAGGTAGAGTAAGGGGAAGAGATTTTTATCCCCTGCGTCCCGGCGCAGGGTGTCCGCCGTTAAAACAGCTTCATAACCCATGGAGTAGAAGCGAAAACCCATAGAGTAAGGCACATCTACCAAGGCGCAGACGGTGTAAGCTACATCCGACCGGGCCCCAGCCGGGTCGAAGGTCACCCTGACCTGCTCCCCCACCGCAGGGTATCTCTCCGGATCCGATAGGGTCCCGTCGTCGTCCAGGTTGACGGCAATGGCGACAGCATGGTTATCCGGCTCCAGCATGGGGGAAAGGTCCCCTTCTATCACGGTGAGTTTCGACAGCAGGTCGGCATCCAGGCCCTCCACCTGGGAATAGGAGGCGATTTTATCTCCGTCTCGGGCCGCCGTTTGAAGCATTTCCTCAATGTCCATACCCCGGAGGTAGTGCTCCGCCTCCTCCCGCCAGATATTCTCCGGCAGGTACATCTGAACCGAGCCCACTCCATAGGCAAAGCCTTCCAGGGACCGCTCCGTATTGGCCCGGATTGGGTCCACATCTGCCTCCGTCAGAGTGCTTCCCTGATAGCGGAAATAGTCCGGGGTGCTGACAATAAAGTCGGCGCAGCTCTGGTGGCTCAGGTATTTGTCCATGTCGAAGCCTCCTAAAAAGGTCGCCAGCATATTCAATAGCGCCACAGCCAGAGACAGGGAGATCACCACCAGGGCGGTCTTCTTTTTGTTCCGCCCCAGGTTGGCCCAGGCCATAGATGCGGGGCTGACTTTTCCGGAGGAGCGCCGCCGCTTCCTGCTGCCAGTCACCTCCGTATATCGCACCGCCTCCACCGGGGACACATTCCCGGCGATGCGGCCCGGGCGAGCACAGGACAGCATCACCGTCAGCAGGGCAAAGACGGCGGCGAAGAGAAAAATCCAGGGAGATATGCTGATGACGGTGTATTTGCTTTCGTAGGTGGTGGCAGACAGAGCCACAGGCACCACTGCCACGCCGATTCCATAGCCCAGCAGCAGCCCCAGAGGGATCCCAAAGGCGCACAGGAGCAGGGCTTGCTGGCGGATCATCCGCCGGAGCTGCCTGGGGGTCACACCAATGGTCTTGAGCAAACCGTAATACCGGATGTCCCCGGCTACGGATATCTGGAAGATGTTGTAGATCACCAGGTATCCCGTAAAGGTGACCAAGATCAGGATTGCCGCCATGGCCAGAAGGCCTTCCGCATCCATGGTGTCCGCCAGCTGGGTATAGGTATAGCCCCAGTTGACACCGATGCGCAGCTGGCCTGCCTTGTCACCCACGGTGTAGCCGCAGTCCTCCCCGATTCTGGTCAGGGTGTCTTCTATATTCATAGAGGTTCCCAGCATTACATTCAGGTCCGTGCGGAAGGGGTGCATCCCGGCGGCAATGGCCCTGGCTTCCATTTCCTGGGCGTACTCCCGGGAGATGTTGATGTAGTGCACCGCCATTCGCTCGTCATAGTCCCACCAGCCAACCAGGGTAAAGGTGTCCGTCACATCGTCGCCCCGCTGAGTCTGGTCCGCCAGGGTGTAGGTCAGGTCCACCTGGGCACCCAATTCCGGGGTAACGCCCAGCATGGCAAGGACCTTGGTGTCCATAGCCACCTCCCTGCCGGTTTTCGGCATCCGGCCTACAGTGGGCATGGCGAAGCTCCACTTGGCAGTGTTGTCCTCCATAAAGCTCACTTCACCGTAGTCCTTTTCAAAGGCCCCGCTGGTACACAGGCCGATGACCTTCCGGATTCCCGTTGCCTTCACCTTGGGATGGGCGGAAAGGACAGCGATCTGGTTCTCCGTCACCTCTTTGAAAGAGCCGTGGGAGGAGGTGCCCACGCTGCGAAACTGATAGCCCTGGTTGGTCTCGTTGATGGAAAGGACGATGGTAAATAGAGAGGTAAAGAGCAGGGCCGTCAGGGCGATGGCCAAAACAGCGATGGTGTTCCGTTTCCGGGCGGCCAACACCGTTTTGATACTCAGGCATCGGATACACCCTTGATTTTTCACCTTCATGCCCGGTCCCTCCCGGAAACAATGCGTCCATCCTCAATGCGTAGGATTCGGTCCGCCATCTGGGCGATCTCCTCGTTGTGGGTGATCATGACGATGGTCTGGGAGAATTTCTGGCTGGTGATCTTCAGCAGTCCCAGCACATCCTGAGAGGTACGGGAGTCCAGGTTCCCCGTTGGCTCGTCCGCCAGGATAATGGCCGGTGCTGCCGCCAGGGCCCGGGCGATGGCCACCCGCTGCTGCTGACCGCCGGAGAGCTGGCTGGGCAGGGCCTCCAGCCGCTCCTCCAGGCCCAGTGTTCTCACGATCTGCCGGACAAAGGCCTTGTCCACCCGCCGCCCATCCAGCTGGATGGGCAGGACGATATTCTCCTGCACATTCAGCACCGGTACCAGGTTGTAGCTCTGGAACACAAAGCCGATCTTCCGGCGGCGGAAGATGGTCAGTGCCTCGTCCTTGAAAGAGAAGATGTCCTTCCCATCTACAAAAACGCTGCCGGAGGTGGGCCGGTCCAGGCCGCCCAGCATATGCAGCAGGGTGGACTTTCCGGAACCGGAGGTCCCCACAATGGCCACGAATTCCCCCTGCTCTATCGTCAGGTCCACGCCGTCCAGGGCCCTGACCGCCGTGTCCCCGGTTCCGTAGACTTTCCGCAGGTCTTTGGTTTCCAAAATGCTCATAAGTAGCCTCCAAAAAGAAAAGGTTGTTAAGAATGCCGTGAGATTGCCATATCGGTGACATCGGTCACCGGAGCGCAATGACAGCTTTTCTTAACAACCGTTATACGGCAACAATCTTTCCACAGCCTGTCCACAATCTAACAGAATGGAAAGATTCTATTTTCTTGGCAGATAGAGGGAGAAGGTACTTCCCTGGCCCGGTTGGGACCGGACCTTGACAAAGCCCCCCTGGCCCTCGGCGATCTGCCGGACCAGGTACAATCCAATGCCCACACCCTCCTGCTCCCGGTAGGCTGTTCCTCGATAGAACCGCTGGAAGATCTTGGGCTGCTCTTCCTCGGCGATGCCTGGGCCGGTATCCTGGACCAGGACCGCGGAGAACATAGGATAGACAACCGCTGTGACACTGACCCTTCCGCCGGAGGGAGTGTACTTCACGGCGTTGTCCAGCAGATTATACAGAGCCTCTTCTGTCCACTTGGGATCAAAAACCGCGTTGGCTTCCCCATGCTCCAAGGTAATGCGGACGCCCTTTTCTTCCGCCTTGGGTCTCAGCTGAGACACGGCGGAGGTCATGACCGACCACAGTTCTCCCGGCTCCGGGTGCAGGGCAATGACGCCGGTTTCCAGTCGGGAGGTTTTCACCAGGGCGTCAATGAGGCTTTGGAGCTTCTTGGTCTGGCCCTCCAGGGCCTCCAGACAGTCCGTATTCCCCGGCTGCTCTTTGAGCAGCTGGGTATAGAGGAGAATATTGGCAATGGGCGTTTTGGTCTGGTGGGAGATGTCCCCGATGAGGGCTTTCAGCTTCTCCTTTTCGGCATCCACCTTCCGGGCCGAGACCGTTGAGGCGGCGAGATAGTGGGCAAAGCTGCTCTCCAGTGCGGAAAGAAGGCTCTCGTCGAAGCTAGCCTCAGTGAAGTTTCCCTCCATGGCCGCCTCCAGCATTTTCCCCAGGTTTTCCAGAATTTTCCGGCTCTGGCGGCGCTGCCAGAGGACCAATGCCGCCGCCAAAAGCGCCGCGCCGATGACAGCCGCGTATCCCCAACCTGCCATATCAGCCACCTGCCCAGGTGTAGCCAATGCCGTACACCGTTTTGAGATATTGAGGTGCCGAAGGGTTCTCCTCCAGTTTCCCCCTCAGGCGCTTGACCGTGACGGACAGGGCATTTTCGTCCACATATTCCGCCCCGTCGGTCCAGATGCGGTCTACCAAGGTCCCCCGGGCCAGGGTCTGGCCCCGGTTCTCCACCAGCAGCCGCAGAAGCTTCTGCTCCGTCTTGCTGAGCTCCAGAGCCTTCCCATCCTTCCGGAATTCCATCCGGTCGAAGTCAAACACGAAGGGTCCAACCTCCACCCGGGCATCCCGCTTCCCCCGGCGCAGCTGGGCATTCACCCGGGCCCGTAATACCGCCAGGGAAAAGGGCTTGGTAATATAGTCCTCCGCCCCGGATTCCAGCCCGGTGACGATATCCGTCTCCAGATCATTGGCCGTCAGCAAAATCACCGGCACCTGTCCCCGGACCTTTTTCAGCAGCTCCAGCCCGCTGCCGTCCGGCAGATTCACGTCCAGAAGCAGCAGATCAAACCGGCCCTTCCCCAGTGCCTCCCAGGCCTGGGCCAAGGTGTTCACAAGGGTCACCTGAACCTCCGGCCCTTGCAGAGCCAGTTGAATTCCCCGCCCCAGGGCGGTATCGTCTTCCAGTAAAAGGATTTGTTTCATCATTCTTCGCTATCTCTTAACTCCGAACCGGTACACTGTCCACATAGCATTCATCCGGGCAAAGGTCAACTTTGTTGCTCCACACCATGTTGCTGTCCACATTGGGGTCAATATCCCAGGCCACGCAATGACTTTCGTCCAGATAAACCCTGCGGAAATTTGTCAGCTCCCGGAAAGGCGCAAACACGGTATTGGCGCAAAGCAACGGTGCCACATCGTACCGCCGCTTCTCTCCATTGTCAAAGGTAAGGGTCAGCGTAAAGTCATCGTTGGGGACCACCCCCGTAATGCGCTTGCGACCAGAGGCAAAATATTGTGCCATTTTCAGGTCGCAGCCCTTAGACAAATAGTATTCCACATTTTTTCCCATGGTCACACATCCTTTCTCAGACCAGCTCCTTTTCTTTTTATATTGTATCATATTTTCTGCCCGCATTCAATCTCATATTCGCCATATGCTTTTTTCAGAGGGCAGTAATGTGGAAAAGCGCCTCCCCGCCAATGGGGAGGCGCAAAAAAACTGCTTACCGAACGTATTCGATCACCACGCACCGGTTGGGTTCCACACCGGTGGAGTGGGTGGTAATGTTGTCCATGTCCTGGAGAGCCGCGTGGATCACGTGGCGCTCATAGGCATTCATGGGCTCCAGGGTAGTGCGGCGGCGGGCTTTCAGGACCTGCTGGGCCTTCTTCCGGGCGTAGCGGCGAAGGCTGTCCTCCCGCTTTTCCCGGTAGCTCTCGGCATCTACGTTGACCCGGACATGACCCTCTACATCCCGGTTCACGGCATAGTTGCACAGGTGCTGGATGGCATCCAGGGTGTCACCCCGGCGGCCGATGAGATAGCCCAGATCCTCGCCGGTCAGATCCACCTGGTAGGTGTTGTCCCCTGCCTTCCAGCAGTGAGGCACGGCCTTGGAGTCCATATGCTCCAGAAGGCCCTTCAGGAAGACTTCGATCTTCTCCTCTACAGAGCCTTCCGGTGCGGGCGCATAGACCTTGGGTTCTTTGGGCTCCTTGGGTTCCCGGGGTTCTCTGGGCTCTTTGGCGTAATCGTTCCGGGGGGCTCTGGGAGGCTTGGGACCCCGGGCAGGACGGTCCGCGCGCTCAGGCCGGGGAGCCTTCACGGCCTCGGCCTTCGGCTCTTCCGCCTTAGGCGGCTCAGCAGCGGGTACGGCCTTGGGAGCCTCAGGCTTCGCCTCCGCCTTGGGGGCTGCGGGAGCTGCCTTGGGAGCAGGAGCGGGCTTGGGCTTCCGGGAGGCAGAAGACAGCGCCACCTTGGGGGCCTGGGGGGCCTCGTCGGGAGCTTCATAGGTCACCTGGACCTTGGCAAGCTGGGCACCGAAGCCCAGGAAACCGCTTTTGGCCTGCTGCAGGACCTGGACAGACACGCTGTCCCGATCCAGACCCAGCTGGGCCAGGGCGGACTCGATGGCGAGATCAATGGTTTTGCCGGATGTGACAAGTGTCTTTTCCATAGCTTAATCCTCCTTAGAGCCGGAAGCATAGCGGCTGGGATCATAGGCGCGGCCCTTGCAGTAGGGGCGATCCGCAATGCCGGAGAGGGGCTTGTTTTCCTCCTCTTCCTCGGTTTCCACTACTTTTCCCTTCTTGGCAGCGTACTCCTTTGCGGCGGCAGCCTTCTGGGCAGCCTCGGCATCCCGCTGCTGCTTCTGCAGCCGCTTCTTGCTGGTGTTTTCGGTAATGCCGTCGGGATTTTCGGCGCGGCGCTGGGCACGGAGCTTTTCCTTCTCGGCCTCGATCCGGTCCTGCTCCAGGCGGCGCTTCAAGCGCTCGGCATCTTCGGCATCGTATTCCTTCCGGTACTTCTTATTCAGGAAGACATCCTCAACAGTCCGCACCACACCGCCGACGAACCAATACAGGGACAATGCGCAGGGCACGGTGAAACCGATCCACAGCATCATCAGTGGCATGGTCCACATCATAACCTTGTTGCTCTGGGCAGCAGCGGAATTCTCGGCGGTTTCCTTATCCTGGATGCCGTCGGAGTTGGTAACCAGGGAGTCATTCTGCTTCTGCATGATGAGCATGGACACCACCTGGTAACCGGCGGAGGCCAGGGCAATCAGCAGAGAGCCGATGTGGGCCCAGTTCCAGGCCCAGGTAGCGGCAAAAACATTGAACTGGGGCACGGCACCCAGGTCGATGCCCATGAAGCCGAAGTTGATGCCTGCCAGAGCCGTCTCGCCAATGGCGGGAATCGCGGCCTTGATTGCCTCGGCATACTGGGGAATGTATTGAGCGGCGATCATCTGATGGTAATAGGCGTTGCCGGCAAACAGCTCCGGCTGGGCCTGCTTGATGACCTCAATGATCTGGTTGGCTACGTCCAGATTTTCATGGAGCATATACACAATAGGCTGACGGACCACGGTGTACAGGGGCAGCAGCAGCAGCATGGGCACAAAGCTCCACAGGCAGCCGCCGCCCATGGAGACGCCCTCCTTCTG
>OLHG01000362.1_pt1 | contig 32397 bp, 41 predicted proteins | sample 1605971 | NCBI WGS metagenome assembly OLHG01 (sample SAMN03283289) | human gut metagenome | biome: human-associated habitat; material: feces | host: Homo sapiens | place: Peru | collected 2012 | reverse complement strand
ATAATTATCAATTTGTTTTGAGGAGTAAGATGAAAGAGTATATATGTAAAATCGCTTCTATTGATGAAGTGATAACAAAATGGAATTATGAAATAAAAAAACAAAAGCGAAAACAAAAGAAATCGGCTTTAGAGTTAGTGAAAAATAATGCAGTTGAGAATATAAAAAACGGTCAGGCTGTTACATATTATGGAAAATTGAATGACAAAATTATTTGTCAAGTGACTGCAATGTTTGACGAAGATATTATTCAAAACAGTGACGGTCTTGTTGGAACTAAAACTGTATATCTGTGTAATTTCAGTACAGATAAGAAACATCAAGGCAAAGGATATTTTTCAAAGCTTTTCAAATTTGTAATTGAGGACTTAAAAAACAAAGGTTACACAAAGTACACTTTAGGCGTTGAACCAAAAGAAACAAAGAACTTGCAAATTTATCGGCATTTCGGTTTTAATACACTGATAAAATCAGGGCATGAAACCTATCCCGACGGTACGATTATTGATGTTGATTATTATGAAATGGAATTAGATTAGAACATAAAATCTCACTCTTTTTTACGGAGTGAGATTTTGTGATTTTTGGCGTTAAATATTTCGTGACCATCTATTGACCATTTATGAATTTGCCGCATTTCCGCCGAGTAAATTTCCCATTGTGTTTGCAACATTCAGAGCGGTCGGCGTGTAAGTTCGTCCGTTAATGCAGAAAAGCCTGTTTGTAAAATGTCCATTTCTTACCGAAATCAGGGAAAATACATAAAAGCTCTTGTCATAAAGCAGCCCCCTCGCGTGATTCGTCAAAATAAATACATTTACTTAATAGCCCAAAAAGTTTTCATTTTCAATAATTTATGACAAATGCATAAATAGAAAGGATAAATGCAAAAACAAGATATCAAAAAATTCCTGCAAAGCAATCGTTAATTCCATATGTTATTCTCACGGATGTTAAAGTAAAATGAGAACAATTTAATTATACCTATATGTATAAAAAGCATTTTAATACTGATTTTTGCGGAACAGAGGTAAAAAAGCCCTGAAACAGATATTCTACCACATGGCTTTTATGTGGCAGGAGAATCATGTATGGGTCAAAGCTACGGATTGTAAAGAAAATAGGCATATTTTATCGGAACTGTTTCTTCCCAACCGATTAAATATGCTGTTAAATCTCCAATTTCAAAGTTGGCAATTGACGACGAGTGCATAATTTCATTCGGACAATATTTAGACATCAACGTCTGTTTCTCCATATGCATATTTAAAGCATTTTTGCCACGTTCATTAACATATTGATTGGTGTAGTACAGGTCTGCGGCACCGAAAAGATGCAAAAGCTCGTGTGCATATACATAAGATACAGTCTTTTCCCACTGCACCATACTATATGCCATACAAATATCAAAATATGCATATTCCGCTTCATTTGCTTCGTCAGATGACATAAGCTCTGAATTCCACATTTCTAAAGCACCGGAAGGATAAGCATTTGACCTGCCGTTTTTATTGAAATGTAAAATAAAAGCTATATTTTGTGTGTTGTACTTTTTAGAAAGCCTGTTGTAATAAGAACCGAATTTTAAATTTTTCATAATCAGCAAAACATCATCATACGGCATACCGGTTTCGTCTGTGATGACATTCGGATGCTGATAATGCAACTTCAATTCTGCATCATCTTTTCCAGTGATGATTTTGGCTGCTTTCCCTCTTTTTTTCGCTTCATTTTCCAGCCAATCTGCAGCTTTGCGTACTTCCTCTGACATTTCATTTTCAAGCTGTGGTGTTATTTTGGCTTCGGGGTCCTCCATAAAAATGCTGACAACCAAAACATCGCCTATCAGTTCCTTTGCGCTTCCTGCATTTTTGGAAGCATAATACGGCTGAACGGGTTCCTCGCCTGTAAATGCTTGCACCTCTTGTTTCGGTTCTTCCTCTTGGTTTTTCGGTATGTTCTCGGTTTTTGGAGCACACCCGAACAATATAAGGAAACAAAGGATTGAGGCTAAGGCAGTCCGAATTGCTTTCAAAAGAATCTCCTCCCTAAGCCAACAAACGGAGCAAGATGAATTTTCCGCCTTGCCCCGTTTACTGTGTTATTTGAATTATTCGTAACGGTAATATCGGTTAATGATTTCATTGTCAAAGGTATAAATGATATCGCCGTTCGGCACTTCGTTCTCCTCAGAATATAAATCCTCACCGGTTTTGTTGCGTGCAACGACATACGCTTTGACGGCTTTGTCAAAATCTGTTCTCGATATGTTGTACCGCTTCACAAAACTTACCAGAAGCATTTCGTTTTGATTTTCACCATAACCGTTCTTTTTGGATTCCTCGTCTGCCCAATTCATAAAGTCTTGACGAACGTCTTCAGAAAGCAAATCTGTAAACTCACCCCAAATCTGATAATATGTGATACGGTATTTGCGTGTGAATTCATAATCATCTTGGTCTTGAGGTTCCAACTTGATTGAACCGGGTTTATACTCCGGCAAATTAGAATTATCCGTCTGCTTTGAGTTGTTTTCCGTTCCCCCAGAAGCAATGTTCTCCGAATCGGACGGCGGATTGGATACTGATGGCTGACAAGCTGAGAATAAAAGAACAAATGCACAAAGCACAGCTGTTAGCCAAACAATGGACTTTTTCATAAAAATACCTCCTTTTAGTCTGTTTCCCATATAATATATAACAACTCTAAAATGGATTTATATTACAAAATATTTCTAAATACATTTAACATTATATTTTTCTTTTTGTCAAGGAAACATATATAAAAAATATAAACCTACATGCATCTTAAAACAAAAATGCATATAGGTTTATCATAGTTTTATTGTATTTTCTCTCCGACTTCATAGTAGCAAAAGCACTAATTTAAGTCAAGTACTTTTAGTTAGAAAAAATTTGACCTTTACATATTGTTTATCCATCAAAAATAGAAAGGTAAAAATATATTTCTATCATTCAGTCTGTCGGTTTAATTTCTATCATCTTTTTAGTCGGATACATAGTCATAAGCAAGGAATAGTCTCTTGATAAAAGCTTTTCTTTACTTGTTTCCTCATATTCCGCATAGGGCAGGTGCATCGTCATATCGGAGTTTGGTTTTAAGGAAAATGCCATATTCCCATCCAAATACGGATATAGAAGGCCAAAAAGTCTGCTGTTTACCTGCATAGATGCATTCGCTGAAACCAAGCGTGAATTTACAAGGTCGATTCCTTTCATTTCATCTTCCGTTTTGTGATTTTGTATATAAACTTCTACATCATAAACATAAGTCGGTCGAATCTCATTTTTCGGAATAAAGTTCTCAGTTTGTCCGTGCAATTCAACAAATTCCTTGTAAGTCATCAGCTTTGCAGATTTCACAGTGAGCACATATCCTTCAAGTCCTTCATCCGCAAAATGAAAGAAATCCTTTTCATACGGTGCAGGCTCTCCCATTTTGTAAACCTTGACAGGTGTTGGCTTTGTCTCTGCGTTGACCGTGTGAAATCGAAATCCCCATACTGCAACAAAGCATATAGCAAGGAAAATCTGCACTATGACTTTAAGTCTTTTTTTCATTGTGCATCCTCCTTATCCGCATAGGAAGATAGCCTTCCGACATTCATCAGATAAATCACATCGGACAGCTCTTTCAAAATATCCAAATCGTGACAGGAAATTAAAATCAGAGCACCACGTTCCTTTTCCTTCTGCAAAATCCGTTTTACCATCTGCACACCGTCGCTGTCCAAGGCATTAGTGGGTTCGTCTAAAATGATGATATCGGGATGCTCCATCACGGCGGCGGCAATACCAAGCCTCTGTTTCATACCGAGAGAATATTTACGAAATTTTTTCTTATCGTCAGGATTCAGTTCAACCGCTATGATTGCCTCTCTGATTTCTTCATCGCTGATTTTTCCCTGAATGGAAGCCAACAGCTTTAAATTTTGAAATCCCGAATAATTATCTAAAAATGCGGGATTTTCAATCAGCGTACCGATACTGCGTGGAAATGTAATGTCCTTTCCGAGCGTTTCGCCATTGATTATGATTTCACCCGAAGTCGGTAAGATAAGACCTGATACCAATCGCATTAGCATAGTCTTGCCCGAACCGTTCACGCCTTTCAGTCCGGTAATTTTTCCGGAATTTACCGTCAGACTGACATTGTCGATTACGGTATTGTGTTTAATGATTTTTGTAACATTCTTTATCTCAATCTGTGCCATAATGATTACCATAGCCTTTCAGACAACAAATAGTTTATTAAAAATCACCGATTTTACCTGCGTTGCCTGAACAGGCGTGAAGGTGATTTCTGCCATCTCAAAATTTTGCCAAAGGTAAATTTTGAGGGTGTTATAATTAGTGTAATTTTCACACTAATACTCCTTTTAACTTTCGTTTCCTTTTCTGAGAATATCGTACCGCTTAAAATAAAGCAAACCGACAAGATATGAAATTGTAGCAATCCCAACCGAAAACAAAACGCCGTATATCGGATTGACTCCGTTTTCAACCATACGGCTTGAGCGTATCGGCATTGCGTAATTTCCAATTAAAAACGGTGATTGGTAATAGGTTGACGCCAATAGCAACACTCCGGTGATGATGTAGCTGTAAATCGGACGGACAAACAAAGACAAAGTCATCTGCATCAGATTAACGGCAATCATCACAAGCGGTGGCAGTACAAGAATTTCAAGGGATAATTCTGTCGGATATAAAAACGGCGATGCGATACGCATTTCTAACAGCATATTGATATTCCGTGACAGCTCCATTGACAACGGAATGCCCTGTATCAGACAAGCCGTAATAATGACAACCCAACCTATCAGGAAAAACAGTACAACCGTGCAGATGTTCCAAAGGCATTTGGAAGTCCACCAAAGTCGTCTTCCACCCGAACGAAGAAGAATATTCTGTCCGCTTTCTTCCAAATCATTGTATGGATAATACAAGGTGAAATAGGCAAGCACCAAATAGAGAAGCATCCACACAGCCGGGAAAATAAACTGCGTATCTATCTGCGGGTCATACTCCTGAATTCCGGCGAAAATATACAGCAAGGTATTGCCGAGCGTATTTTCAACCGTAAACGGCGTGTCAAGTGTCGCATAGCTCCGAAACTGCATAAAACAGTCCAAATAGACACAAACGAACAACACCAAGACGGCAATCAGCTTTTTGTAGTGGTAAATGATTCCAACCTTACAATCATACCGCAGTAGCTTAAAAAACATCGTCCTTGCCCCCTTTAAGAAGCGCAAGCAGGAAGGTTGGGACTAAAATTATCCCAAGTTCCAAAATAACAGCCCACAGCTTTTTGGTATTAAATCCATATCCGCCTAAAAGATAAATCGGAGACAGTTCAGACGATGCGTCCCGAAGAAGATACTGACCGAAATGCAAGGCAAGAACGCCTAAAAACGGGAGAAGTATCACCGCAAAACGGTTACGGATAAAAAAGGCAAGCGCATAGCTTATAGTTGCCATCGCACCGCTGAACAGAAACACAACCAAAATCCGCAGGAACACATATAGGAAAGGTCGGGTATAAAAACACTCCGAAAACATCGAGTTTGTTTTGACAGTCCATCCTATATCATAAAAAACATCAGGCTTTACCGCCGGAACAAACATTGAAACCAACACGAAGTTGAAAATAACAGGAATAGAAACGATAGCACCACCCGAAAGAAAAGTGGCAATATATTTAGAAAGGAAATAATTCCTTTTTGATACCCTTGTTACAACATTTTTGATATATCCGCTTTTTTGTTCAGAAAAAAGCGACCAGCCGTAACCTAAAACGGCGAAAATCGGGAACAACATAAAAAACATCGTTGAAGAAAGTGAAGAAAAATCTTCGCAGATCCAATGGTTAAACAGGGAGTATAACGGAGCATTCGGGTTGATTGATTCAACACCGAACTGTGCACCCGCATTCGCATAATAGTATTGTTTTTCCTCTTGCATATCTTGAATATTGTATATAGCACTGAGTGTTGCAATGACGCCTGCAATCAAAAGTGTAATCCAAAACAGCTTATTTTGAAAAGCCTTTTTCAGTTCGATTTTTAAGGTGCTCTTCAAGACAGGTCGCTCCCTTCATTGGTTGACTGCGCTTTTGTCAGCCTGACATAGTTTTTTGCGGAAATATCTGCGCCGATGTGTAATATCAAATCATCTGCATTTTCTATCGGATTTCGTAATACCCACCCAAGTTGACACTGCATTTCTTCTCCTTCGGGAAGCGTATAGTGATAATATTCCGAGCCATTACTCTTTGCATTGCTGAAATAAGTAAGCTCCGGTAAGGACTGCTTCCACGGATCAGAATCGAACAGTTTTTTGTTCATCAGATGAAACACACCGATGTTGTAATCATCTACCTGTTGGATAACTTTTTTGTTTTTAACTGTAACATCTACAAGTACAAACAGATTTTGTTTTGCATTGTCAGGAACATATCCGCAAACTTTTTCTTCATCAATTCCGGATGCTTTCAAGTTGTCATAGACAGTAACTTTGGTGACGGTATAGGACAATTCGGCAATACTGTCGTTGATGATAATTTCATCTCCGATTTGTTTAAGCTGAGTATTTTCATCCGGCTTTGCCTGTTGGTCAAATTCATTCATATCCACTTTATCATCATTACCGGGCATAATTCCTTTTTTTAATTTGTTCTCGAAGTCTGCGTAGGTGCAGGAAGAAAACATCATAGAAATCAGCAGTAAGCACAAAAAAGCACAACATTTTTTCATAATTAGCACCCTTTCTCAAAGTCGGTAAGGTAGTGCAGAACACTACCATATCGTTGCTTATATTAAATTAATATTTTTAGACCTTTTCTCTTTTTTATTTATTCTACAGTGCGCACATTGTAATAAATCATAGAGTTAGGTTCCCTTATGATTTGATAGTATCACACATATTATATATTTGTCAATACTAATATTTAATTTACTTATGTATTTACAAAATTATGTTTTCGTATATAATTATAAAAAAGGATGTGTATATTTTGGAAAATAAAAGCAATTTCAAAAAAGGCTCTGTTGAAATGATTATTCTTGTACTTCTCAACAGCGAATCTATGTATGGTTATCAAATATCCCAATCAATATTTGAGAGAAGCGGCGGATTTATCAATGTCCCCGAAGGCTCTCTTTACCCCACGCTCTACAAATTGCTTGATAACGGTTATGTCGTCGATGAAAAAAGGCTTGCAGGCAAAAGACGAACACGCATTTATTACAGCATTACCGACAGCGGCAAAAAACATCTAAAAGAATTGTATATTGATTACATTGCCGTAAAAGACGGAATACAAGGAATTATTGAGGCAAGCTCTTTTGATGGAGGAAAAGACGATGAATAACATTCAAAAAGTATATTTGACTAAAATAAAAAAAGCTCTCCCCACCTCAAAAAAGGTAAAGCGAAGCTATATAAATGAATTATCGCAAAGTGTAGAAGAATATTGCAATGAGCATGCCAACTTAACATACGAGGATATATGCACTGTTTTCGGCACTCCGCAGGATATTGCACAAGCATTTTTGGCAGAGCAAGACGAGAATCAAATTCTACAGCTTAAAAGGCACAATAAAATCAAGCAAGTTGTCATACTTCTCTTTTCGGCTATTATCGTATGCGTTGCTGTTTGGTTTTCAATATTTACAGCCAATAGCAGAGCATTAAATTCCATAATCAGTAATGAAACAGTCAGCATCAACTCACAAAACACCATTGATTTATCTGCTATGCCTGTTCAAATTTCTAACAGCACTCAATCGGGAATCTCTTTAGCAGATAATTCAACTTGCACAAACGCCTCAAAAACAATCACATATTACGATAAAGATAACAACGCTATATGTGATTGTATAATAAAAAACGAGTTTATACAGTCAAATATCAGCAACTATAAACCCCAAACCGAGCCAAATGCCACTATCACAATATACAATCCTAAATATTCCGTACAAATCAAAAATCTGACTTATGATGATAACTGTGTTAATGTTATTTTAGAATTCAAATATAAAAACCGTACGACAGAAAAGGTTGCAACTTTTTCTTGCGAGGAGTTTTAATATCAAATGATTTTCACAACCGTTAATTGACCACTTACAAACGGAAAGCGGGATAAAAACACAGCGCTAAATTAAAAAACAGTCATTTCAATGTATAAAAGAAATGGCTGTTTTTCATAGTTTTATTGAATTTTCTCTCCGACTTCATAGTAGCAAAAGCACTAATTTAAGTCAAGTACTTTTAGTTAAGAAAAATTTTGACCTTTACATATTGTTTATCCATCAAAAATGAAAAGGTAAAAATATATTTCCATTTTCCAAAATCTTCTGAAGAACAAGTGTATAAGGAAATTTTATTTATTGTTTTCTTAAAAACAGAACATCAAAAACACGGGCAATAATTTCCGCCTACAGACGAACGTTTATTTTTGTATAACATATCGGAAATAACCGAATGTTGCAGTTGTGCAACCGTATTAGGAATATCTGTATCCGTTGGATCTGCAATAGCAAGGTGAACGGTGGCTGTTTCCCATAACTTTTCTGCAGTGCAGAAAAAGTTTTTGCCGTGTTTTATTTCAACTCAATGACTTTTTTCACAGGGTATTGCGAAATTACCAACGACATTTTTTCTTTTTGCACCCGTTCCATAGTATAGCGTTCGCTGTACACCGCCTCAACAACAAATGGCAAGTGAAAGACCATTTCCGTATTTGGATGCAAGCGGAAGGAATAAGACCCTGCAAGCTGAGGGTACATACAATCCCATAAATCCGCATCCACCCGAAGCATAAGCGCATCGTCATTGACCAAAAGCGTATCAAACATATCAACGTCGCCGGTTGCTTAAGAATCACTGTGTATGTTTATCCTCATATCCACAGGATATTTGGAGAGTACGAGTTGAAAATCGGTTTTGTATAACATATCGGAAGTAACCGAATGTTGCAGTTCTGCATCTCCGTAGCTTATTGCGTATGGAAAGTGTATAATCGCCTCGCTATTTTCTACTAACTTGAACTTTTTTATGGAGTTCAGTTGCGGGTATAAAGCACTCCAAATTTTATCGTCAACCTGAAGCTTAAAATCGTCAGCCGCAAGAATTGTGTTATACAAATCGATTCCGCTGTTCTCATTGTTATTATTAATATTTTTTACTTTTACTTTAACATCAAAAACATACTCCGGAACATACTGAATAAAAGGGTCGTCTATATCTTTTGGTATATTTAGTTCTTTAATTTGATGTTCTTGAAGGAAATCATCTGTTTTAATAATTTTTGCAGATAAAACGGTTATTGAATAACCATTTCTAATTTCGCTTGAATCTTCATAGTAATTATCTTCATAAAAGACTTCTGTTCCCATTTCAAATTCTTGTATATTCGGTCTTTCAGCATTCATATTTAAGAATGCTATTTTTACAGTAGCAGAAAGCAATAGCATTACTGAAAAGATTGCAATGATTTTTTTCATTATAATTCACCTGTTTCAACTACATCAATTATTTTTCCGTCCTCAATGGAATAAATAATATCAGATAAAGATTTTAGTATTTCATACTCATGGCACGCAATAATCACAAGTGATTGTCTTTCTTTTTCACGCTGAACAAGACTCTTGACCATTTCCACGCCTTCCGAATCGAGAGAATTTGTCGGCTCGTCAAGAATAACGATTTCAGGTTTTTCCATAACAGCAGCGGCAATTCCCAATCGTTGCTTCATTCCTAATGAATACTTTTTATATTTTTTATCTTTTGCGTTTGAAAGACCAACGAAATCTAAAATCTCATCAATTTCATCGTCAGTCACAAAACCTTTAATTCCTGCAAGAAGTTTAAGATTCTCTTTTCCTGTATATCCGTCAATAAAAGCTGGATTCTCAAGGAGTGCGCCTACGCTCGGCGGAAATGAAATATCCTTGTGTAATTCTTTATCGTCAATATAAACAGAACCGGAAGTCGGTCTTATCAAACCGGTAATCATTCGCATCAACATCGTTTTACCGGAACCGTTAATGCCCTTAAAACCTGTTACCGTTCCTGCGTGCATTTCAAGATTGATATTTTCAAGAACCGTCTTCTTTTTTATTGTTTTTGTTATATCTAATAATTTTATATTAGCCATATCTATCACTCCCTATTTAATATGTCGTACCGTGAAAACACAATAGATCCAATTATCATAGAAGATACCGTTACAATAATCGATATTAATATTCCCGTAGCAGCTCTTAAACCGTTATTAACTACTGCGTCGTTTCTTAACAGCATTGCATAGTTTGAAAATAAAAACGGTGTTTTGTAAAATGCTGCTGATATGATGTGTGTTACAGTAAGCATAAAACTCACATTTGGCTTAACCACAAGAGAAATTGTCATTTGCAACATAGACATTGCAACCATAATAAAAAACGGTAACACAATCTTTAATCCTATATGAAAGCTTTTATACATATAATAATCAAATTTGTTATTTGAAATCGCAATACAATATTCCGAAACCTCTCCTGAGAATGAAGCTTTTGTTATCAGTCCAAAAATCATTATCGCTGAAAGAATAATCATATTTATAATTGCCATTGTCACAATGATCCAACAGCACTTTGAATACCACCATGTTTTTCTTGAACGTGTATTAATAAGGACAAATTTGCCAAATCCATTCAAATCCTTAAACGGATAAATTAATGTTATAAACATTGCAAAAACAAAAAGCAATGTCCATATTGACGGAAAAGAGAAACTTTGACCGATAACCGGTTTATACTCTTCTTTTCCTGCAAAAATATAAAACACATAATCTGCGAGAGAAGATGGAGCGGAAACGCTGTTTAATGTACAGAAGGTACGATACCTTATATAATAATCAAAGCAAAATGCTGCCGCCATACACATAACAAGCAAATATTTTTTAAAACTTGAAGCGCAACCATTTTTCAAATCATATCTTAACGATCTAAAAAACATCATTTTTAGTACCTCGTATGATTGTAATCAATCCTGTAATTATGAATAATACTACAAGCTCGATTATTGCATTATGCAGATATATGAGATTACCCGTAGTAGCATGTAAAAATTTCAACGGCGAAAGCTCGCCGATATTTTGAAGCATATCCCTAAACATGCCTGTAGCGTAGTTTGCTATAAGCAATAGAATAAAGGGTACTGTTGTTACTGCAATTTTATTTTTCACAAAAAATGACAAAGCAAGACTTAAGCAAGCATATATACCCGAAAACAAAGAGGTAAGCAATGTCATAGCGATAAGATACATAATCGGATGCGTGAAGAACAGCTTTGATAGCATGATTCCGGAGTAATGTATATAACTGAAATTGTAATAAATATCCGGCTTTACGGCAGGGATAAAACAAGCAACGACTAAAATGTTAAGCAAAATAGGTATAAACGCAACACAGGCGCCTGAGAGAAATGTTGCAATAAATTTTGATATATAATAATTTTTCCTTGTTGTTCGGATAAGCACATTTTTTATGTAGCCGCTTCTAAGCTCAGTTGAATATGACCAACCGTAAGCAAGGCATGCTGTTAATGGAAGTAAAACATAAAAAATATACGGAGCTACGCTACTCATATCATCGGCTATCCAATATTGATAAAGCGTATTAACCGGCAACCATGGGTTTTCCGAAGCGTGAATCATACCAAAGCTTTTTTTAGAATATAACACGGATACAATTCCGGCAATAATAGTTATAATGCAATTTATGATTAGGGAAAGGTAAAATAATTTGTTATTAAAAGCTTTTTTCAATTCTGTTTTCAAGGACAATATCATTGTTATCTCTCCCTCTCTATTTTCAATGGAATATAGCATATTTTCCTATCAATATCTGTTCCGTTGAGCACAACACTTTCCCCAAGACAAATACAAATATTTTGATTTTCGAGTTCTGTTTTATTAACAATATAACAAAGCTTAAATCTTGCCGTTTCGTCTTTCTTTAATGAAAAATAATAATATTCGTTCTCCTCTGAAGACCTGGTAATATCCTCTGTTTGTTCAAGATAAGCGCAGAAATACGATTCATTTATCGGAAACTTATAGTCATCAGCGAACAGATACATATTTTCAAGTATATGTATATTCTCATCTTCTGTGCCGGTGTAAGACCTTTTTCTTTCAGACTGTTTTTCAATTGAAAGTTCTATACATAGGAGCTGCAAATTATTATCAATCAATTTTCCGTCAGATGTAAAATATTCGGTCTTTCCGTTGCTGTTGGGAAAATCATCTATTGACAAGCCCGCCTCACTTAAATCATTTATAAAGTATGATTTTTCTACGGTATATTTAAATACCGCTTCCGAGTTTTCATCATCTTTAATATAATAATTATTCGGGTTATCGACTACTTCAATAGTTTGCAATTCCGGATCATTATTTTTAATGGGATTCCCGGTAAGAACGCCAAGACCGAATCTCTTTAATTCATTAAAGCTACAAGAAGAAAGTAGTAACAAGATAGAGCCAAATAATGCAATTATGCAAAGAGGCTTCATAAGTTTTTTCGAATGCATTTTATTTGTTCCTCCAATAAAGAGATGCAAAATATATCTTATGACCGTAATCATTTTTATGATTACGGTCTTTGCTTTTATCTGTTAAAATACGGAAAACTGCCTAATGTGTCCGGACTCATCCAAACCATTATTTACCTTCATAAATATATAACAGTAAGGAAAGGGATTTATGTGACAACAAATCTAAAAAAATATATAGATTTGTTAATGTTTTATTTTACAGATAAAAAATAATACTTTCATTAAGTGCTTTTAATAAACTTTGGTCTTTTGTGCAGCCGAAACAGCAAAACACTAAAAGAAGCACGGCAAATATCAATGAAATAAGCATCGTGCTTTTCTTAATCATATTTTTCATACAAAATTCCTCTTTAATTTGAATTATACCATTCTAATTAACTTTGAAAAGATTATTTTCAAAAGTGATATTGTTTTTTGCAAAAATGATATATTGTTATTGGCGTTATATAACTTTTTGTCAATAAATTCAGTGTCGATTTGATGTATTTATGAATAAAATCCCCGTTTTTATTGTGAAACTTTCCGGGAAAAAAGTAATTTTTTGTACTGTTTTTTAGTTTTTTCTATTGACTTTTTTATAATAACTCCTCCATAATTATATAATATGGGGGTGTTTATGTTGCTCAATATATTGATTTGTGACGATGACATAATGATTATTAATAAAATCAATTCACTGTTAAATCATTATTTTTCTCAGCATAGTATGGAATATTTAATTTTTTCATCTGTAGATTCCGCTGAAATCTATGAAAGCGATCAAGTTTTTGACATCGCATATATAGATATTGAAATGCCCGGAATTAACGGTTTAAAGCTCTCACAAAAGTTAAAGCAAAACAATCCCGACATTTTAATTATGATTATTACCGCATTTGAAAGTTATCTAGATGATGCAATGGAAATTCATGTATACAGATATCTTTCTAAACCAATTGATGAAAATCGTTTCTTTATCAACTTGACATCTGCGCTAAAGAAGTATCACAACTTTCATCATGAGATTTTACTTACAACCCAATCTAAAACTGTCCGTATAACAACATCAGATATTATCTACATTACAGTTTCAGGGCATAAAAAAATGATATGTACAAAAGATGCGCTATACTATTCTAATCGATCCCTAACAGAATTGGTAAAGGAGATTAACGAGCCACAAAATTTTGCTTTCTCACACAGCAGCTACTTAATTCACCTGAAATATGTAACATATTTTGATAAATCAAGTGTAACTGTCCGACTAAGCCCATCAAAAACCGAATTATTACCAATGTCTCAGCGTAAATATGTTTCTTTTAAAAAATCCTTTATAGAATATATGGAGAATGCGATATGATACAGCATATTATTTTTTGTTTTGTTTACTTTTTTGAACAAATTGTCTCATATATTTTTTTCAACAACAAATATGAACGTAGGATTTCATTAAGACTCATAACTCTTTGCTATGCCTGTTCCGGCGTGATACAGTTTTTTATCAGTTTCATTGGTTTCCCAAATTTAAACTCCTTCTCTTTTCTCATCCTAAATATAATCGTTGCTCTTATTTGCTTCAATCTTAGTGTTAAACAGTCTATTTGGTCCAGTTTATCATTAACTATGATGATGATATTGTCAGAAATGCTGGTCATCTATATATTTACTGTTCCGTTCAATTTACAGATTTCAGAGATCACAGAACGAGCTGACGTTATGATTTTTACAACCCTTGGTTCTAAGGCGCTCTATTTCTTCTTAGTGATGATTTTCTCAAAAATCTCATTTAGAGAAAATAGATATACCAAACATTCTAAATTATACATCTTGCTATATTTGTTACCTTTGTCAACGATAATTATTTTATGGATATTTACTATCTTTTCATTTGGAAGTGTACTTTCTCCTTGGCAAAGTAGTTCTCTAACCATTGTTTCAATTTTGCTATTACTATCCAACTCCATTGTATTCTTTACGCAAGAACAGATGACACGTATACAACAGGAAAACTTTGAGTTGCGCTTGGAACAGCAAAAAGAGAAAATTAATATCGAATATTATGAACAACTTGAAAAGCAATATGAGAATTCAGCAATTCTGGTTCATGACACAGAACGCTGTCTTGCTACCATCGCCGAACTAGCCACTCAATCTGACGAAAATGCAATTTTAAATTATATACACGCTTTTATGAAAACGAATCCGATTAATAATCTGCGCATATACAGTAATAATAAATTGGTCAATATCATTGTGACACGCTACTGTGAATTATGTCGAGAAAACCATATTGATACAAATATTGATATTCGCAACATAGATTTTTCATTCTTGAATGACGGAGACATAACCGCCATTTTGGATAATCTTTTAGAAAATGCTTATGAAGCCAGCAAAAAAGCAGAAAAAGGTGAGATAAATCTACATATTGATGCATTTAATGAGAATTATGTTTTAATCAAAATACAAAACCGCTGCCAATACCCGCCAAATATTAAACACGGCAATATTATTACTTCAAAAAAAACTGAAGGTCATGGATATGGGTTAAAAAGTGTACGCCGAGCTACTGAACGCTATAATGGTGAGATCAAATTTTCGTATGAAAAAGAGAATCAGTTGTTCCAAGTATCAATCTATTTACAACGACCATGCTAAATTTACAGTTACAGAAATTCTTCTAATTGTTTTGCTTTATTACAAATATTCATGAGTGCTATCGTTGTTTTTCCACAATGATCAATAACAAAAAATAAGTCCGCTGACTTTTAAAGTCAGCGCAATATCACCTCTTGCTTCTTTTAGTAAATCATGCTTCACATAATGTGAGTCATCGAAATAAATACACCTATTCTATAACTTAAAAATACCGCTTTTGTCAATAATTTAAGATGAATGCAGAACGAGAGAGGATAAACGCAGAAAAATCGGGCTGACGAGTAAAAATGTCAGCCCGATTTCACATACAATATATATCAATTTTTCTTCGGAAATACGATATCCGTTTCAAAGATTTTTGAATTCTCATCATATTTCCAACCGTAAACAGCATCATATTTTTTGAGCGTTTTCCGTATGCTCTTTGTTCCTACACCGTGTGTTTTTTTATTTTGCTTGGTTGTTTTTAATTCGCCGTTTTCTGCTTTTGGCGAAATCGCACAACTGTTTTTAATGACCAATCCATCGTGCATAGACCCCTTTGAAAAGATATAGACCTGAATAAATCTTTCGTCTGCTCGTTCGGCGGCTTCGACAGCGTTATCAAGTAAATTATTCATCAGTGTAGATAAATCCGAATCCGATACATAAGCAAGATTTGCCGTTTTTACATCAATGGAAAACTTAATATTTTTCTTTTCACAAAGCGTTACATACTTGCTGATAATTAAATCAAGCATTTTGTTTTTGCTGATGCCCGTAAAGCTGAATTTTTCGATATTCGGATAAATACTGTCGATATAACTTTGAACAGCCTCTATATTTTCAAGATTTCTTATCTGTGTTAAATGATTCTTTATATCATGCGAAAAAATACGCATATCTTTGTTAGATTGCTCGATAATCTCAAAATATCTCTTGTCCTGTTCTTCACGGTCTTGAATCTTTTTAAGCTCATAGAGCTCTTTTGTATTTTTTAAAGAATACTCATAAATTATAAATACCAACACATTTGCAAACATCAATCCGATACACGAAATCATCCATAAAATGCTCATGTTTTGCGTAAGCAGCATCTGATAAGCGATATATCTAAAACAAATTAAAACCATTATGCTCGTTAGCGGCATAATAAACAGCAACCAAAAATACTTGTTATATGACTCGGTATTTTCTTTTTGAGCAAACAGCTTTAGTATAATTATCATCAAACTAAAGTATATCAACTTACTTGTAGGTACTATCACCAAATAAGCGGAAGGACTGCTTTCAAAAGCATTAAATCCTTTATATAATGCAGAACTCAATGCCATAATCAATATTTCAGAAGCAAACATTACAACCGTAAAAATCAATGAATGAAATACTGCTGTTTTAAAAGAAACATTGTAAAGATACAGAAGAAGCAGAGTGTATGTAACAAGCATCAAAATTGTATTTATGTATGTGATGTTCAACTGATATATTACGCCTAAAAAAACAGTATTTAAAAGCATTAAAGAAACTCTTTTTGAAGTATCTTTTTTAGCGTCAAACAGTGAATCGGAATAATACCAAAACAGCAAAAATTCAAAAAGATACACAAATATATCTGTTATAATTTTAGTCATTGTCTATATCCTCGCCTATAAAATCTAAAAAACGCCTTTTAAATTCAGGTTGCTTTCTCGTCGCAACGGAAATTTTTATATCCGAATACGGCTGTGCCAATGTAATTTCATTTCTTTGAAAGCTTTTTATATAGTTCATATTCACTATATAACTGTTATGTGGAACGGCAAAACAGGAGGCGGTAAGCATGGAACGAAGTTGCTTCATGGTTTCTTTTATATTGTAATTCGTTTCTTTTGCATAAATAGAAACACCTTTAAGCTTTGCTTCGGCATAAATAATATCGGAAATTTTGAGCCTTGCAACCTTACTGTCTTTCATATGCAATGTTATAACACTCTCGTTTATAACCGACATCGCTTTGTCAAGTGCTGAAAAAATACGGTTCTGTGTTGCGGGTTTATCAATATATCTTGTAACCTGAATGTCCATTGCGTCATCTAAATACTGGTGATACGCCGTGACAACAAGGATAACCGTATTTTTATGCTTTTGTTGAATTTGCTTTGCAACAGCTATGCCGTTTGTATCTCCAAGCTCTATATCGAGAAATAATATGTCGTAAATTTCATCGGACTTTAATAAATCAGTTCCCGTTTGAAATTCGTCAATACTGCATTCTGTATGACGCAGTTTGAAATATTCTTCCGCATAGCACTTCACCGACAGCCTGCATTCTGTTACATCATCGCATATTGCAATTCGCATAATATCCACCCTTAAATAAAAAATCGTATAATCATTACTTTGATTATACGATAGTAAAAGTTATTTTGCAAGTCATCGGGATTTTAAGAAGACATCAATTATATCGGAAATTATAATTTTATGTTCATCTGAGCATTTTTTTAACTTCTGTATAATTTCATCATCAATATCAGTATACAACGTTCCTGAAGCAATGTAATCAATATTCGTTTTCAATTCAGAACAAATATCAAAAAAATCAAATGACTAATTGTAAAAAAGCAATTGCTTTATAAGGCTATCATAAGTATTAAGCGATATAAAAAGAAGTGTGTGATATACTTTAATTTGAATATTTCTCATGAATCCTGCCTTTATAATGACAAATGTTATCGTATATGATAACACCATGGAAAGCTTTTATATTTCTTGATTAATGTGGTGTTTTGTGGTAAACTACAAATACAATAAAACGAAGGGAGAGATAAGTATGATTTACGAACTTAAACATTTTAATACGCCCATTTTAAAGTTTTCTGCTGACGAAGAAAGCAGTGAACCTAATGTAGAAATCAAATGGGTTACGAAAAACACTTCTCTGCTCCCGTTGGATTTAGAGTTAAATGAAGATGGATTGTTTAAATGGCTTAAACATAGGACAATTCCTTCAAACCGTGCATATGTCAGAACCTTGTTGAGCAAATGCGGACTCAATCTTAACAGACCTTTAAACATTATCAAGGTTTCAAAAGGATTGTCCCTAAACGACTGTTATTGGATTGTTGAGGAAGGTTTTGAGGGTAAGTTTGAGGATTTCAACCTTTATGACAATCATTTGAGCAGAGTTTTAGCCGGCATAGCATTTACCGGTTATGGAAGCAGTATTCGTTCCTCGCTTGCTTCAAGCCCTGAGTTTACAACAAATGGTATGTTACCAAAATGCTGGAGAAGAATAAAAGGTAAGATTTATTTGTATAAAGGCGGAACAACCGGTGCTTCAAACACGGGAATGGAGCCATATTCGGAGTTTTATGCACATCAAGTTGCCGAAGCGATGGAAATAGATTCTGTTCCATATAACATCTGCAAGTGGAAAGGCGAGCTATGTTCTTATTGTGAGATTTTTACAAGCAAGGATTATTCTTTTGTCCCTGTCGGAAAAATAGTAAAAAACGGCGGTATGGCAGCCGTTAGAGAATTCTATGAAAATCTTGGCAAAAAATATGTAAAAGCATTAGATGACATGATTGTACTTGATGCATTGATTTGTAATACTGACAGACATTACGGCAATTTTGGCTTCTTGGTCAACAACAAAACAAACAAGATTGTTGCGCCCGCACCTTTGTTTGATCATGGTAACTCACTTTATAATTTTGCAGGAAGAGACGATTTGGAAAGTTATGATGCGTTCTCTCAATATGCAGACACCTTATTGCCTTGTGTATATGATGATTTTATATTGGAAGCTAAAAAAGTGTTGACAAAAGAACACAAAGAGCATTTACGCAAGTTGTTGCAATTTAAGTTTAAGAAACATTCGAGGTATAATCTTCCCGATCAAAGGCTAAAGTATCTTGAAAAGAGGATCCGCGAAAGAGCCCAAATGTTGCTTCAGTAAACTTAAAAATGAAATTCAATTAAAAAGTATAATCCCTGAGTGATCGGGGATTATTTTTTAGGCTTTTAAGCTTTTCTGTGTAAAGATTATGCACACCCGTTGCCTTTTGAACACTTGTTTACGACCGTTTATTGACTTCTGTAAACGAAATTTCAAAACTCAATATGTAACAAAAAATCTCACTCAAATTGGCTGAGTGAAATTTTTTAATTTGCTTGTTAATTAGATTTACAGTCGCAAACAATCTGCGCACAGAACTGACTCTATGTTACCCAGTATTTTTATTTTTTTCACATAAAGATATAATATCATAGCCAAACTTTTTAGGAATCATTATCTGATTCTTTGATTTAATAACCTTATTCAAAATATAAAATATTCCATTTTTCTTCTCATTAGAATACAAATCAAATTCCACATTAGAAACAATCAAATAATCTCTAAAAATCATAATATCTTCTCTTATTCTTATGACTTCATAATAAACCTCCGATTGACTGTCAATATTTATCGAAGAAATTTCTTTCCCGAAAAATGAATACATTGTAACAACATTTTTATTGAAATCAATAATCAAATAACTTGCAGCAGGTAAAGTCATCAATCCAAAGCAGATAAACATAGCCATATACCAAATTATTATAAAAACAGGAATAAAATACTCAAGCTCAAATTCAAAATAATATGTAAAATATATCATTAATCCTATCAACAATAATACAACGCATATAAGTATAAAAAATAATTGATAGATTCCATCTTTACAAAGGTATACCTTTTTCATTTAATTAGCTCACCCCAAAAAATTTCTGCTATACCCTGCAATATCGAGATATTTTCCCCAACAATATTATTTTTCATCATTATACAGATATCTGTTTGCTCGTTCATCAACAATTGCGTGTGGATTGTCTCTTTTGATTCTGTCTATAACCGTTCTGCTCAATTCGGGAAATCCGTCATAAACGTTCGGTATGCTGACCTTTGACCCGTCACGCAACATTAGCGTCATACCTCCGTGAAGAGGCTTGCCCGTGCGTGCAGAATATTTTATTTCACGGACTTCTCTGTATTTAACATCATATACTCCTCGCATATACGGGAACTGAACATAATCATCGTGTACCTCCGTCGGATTTTTGTAAACAGTTTTAACCTGAGGCACAAGAGAAAACATTATGTATATAAGCACAAGTACGGGCCACACAAACCGAGCCGTGCTTGTTTTGTCGATAACAAATGATATTATGCAAAAAGGAATCAAGACTGCCAAACACCCAAGTACAGTAAATACAACATAACTTTTTTTACATTTATAAGTTTTCATTTTTATTCAATCCCCGCCTTTTGATATCCATTGCTTCGGCACATTTCCGAATGAGAAATGATTACAATGCAAGATATGTAATATCTGCTTATCTCACCCTTTTTTCACAATTTTTCCTTCAAATAAAGACTCAAACTCTTCAATAGAACCTTTAGTTAAAAGACTTTTTTGACAAATGAACCTCGGCGAATAATTATTGAATATCGGAAAAGCCAAAACATAATATTCCCAGTAATCTCGCACTTCTTTAACGCCGCCAATTTTCCGTTTTATTGTAGTTTGGTTAGATATGCTCACAATTGTTTTATCTTTAATATATATGCGTTTTGGAACATTCGTTTTTTTATTTGATCGCATTTGTCTTTTATCATCAATAATAAAGATATACCCTGTAAAAGTTTCAACAATTGCAAGCACTAAAAAATAAATTCCAATAATAAAACCAACACTTTTCACACTACCAAAAAGCAGTATAAAAATCGGTATCTCTAAAGCGGATACTAAAGCAATCATTATTTGCAAAGCGGTTACAACTCTCTTGTAAAAGCATTTCTGTGCCGCACCTGTTAAATATCCTGAAAATTCAATCATTGTCACATACCCCTTTCAACACGCAGAACCGTCCCCTGTGTTCTATTGACTATTTGATAACAACCGAAACAAATCTTTTATGTCTTTTTCGATGTCATCAGTATCTGAATATAGCGATACTTTTGCTTTAAAAAAGCTTCTTTCTATTGATGACACCGCCCATGTTGCTGATAATAAATAAAAATCTGCTTCGCCATCAACACTTTTTACTTGGACTTCTTTACCGTCTCTCTGAACTTCACAACACACATAACAAGTATAACCAACATGAAATGGCAAACGACGGTCAGAACACTTCTCGGTAGAAAAGTCCATCCAAAAAAGTCTGACATCAAGAGAACAATTGTACTGTTCAAACTGTGATGAATATGTACTAATAATCTTAGAATATGTTTCGAGCATTATATCTTCATGACTTATAATACGTTGTGCTTGACTTTTATCATATTCAAATTTCATCAAAATCTCCTCCCAAACAGTATCCGGTGAATTGAACGTCCTGTAATTCCACCTGTTTTTGGATTCCATGCGTTACTATTCATACTACTCATAATATTTTGTGCTATATCAGCACATTTTCGAGTGAGGAACAATCACAATGCAAGATATGCAATATCTGCGGTATACACATTTCAACTGTTCTTACTCATTTTAGAACAGACCTGTTTCATGTGTTACTGATTACACATCTAAAAGATTTACTATTTTCAGGAGCACCTTCGAAATATAATACATTCTTTTCATAATAAAAAATTAGTCCAACTCCATGAAAAACGACATTAGAGAGAGCAGTATAATTTTCAAATATTTTTCCGTCGATAGTTTTATCAAAGGCAGACATAACGTAGCATTTTTCATTAGATGAAAAGCCTAAAATTTCTGCAACGTCTTTCCATGATGATACAGTCAGTAATTCATTATATGGAGTCTTAATTATATCCTTCGTAATCCGCCAAATAAAATCATAACGTTTTTTTGAACAAAGCATATATTTTGCACGTTCTCGTTTTTCATCTATTATAAAATCATCAATAATTCTATTTTCAAATTTAATATCCATAATTCTCTCCGAATATTTAATAGTAATAATGATATCGATATTGTTACTTATACGCACCTTTTATTTTGCACAATTGTTCACTTTATCTATAACATAGTCAGCCATAGCAGATGAAGCTTCGTCAACACAATCGAAATAAAGCCTGTGCTTAATTTTCTTTTTCGACCTGCGAGTTGTTATGTTTAATAAAGAACATGGCTTATCTCCTTTTTCGGTTGAAATAAACAAAGCCGTTATTTTTTTCCCGAAAAGCTTATAAGTAAATTTGTAACATTCTTTTATTTCAGAATAATATAGCTTATACCGTGTTGTTCCAAAACGATAACATACCAAGAAATCTTCTTTTTGAATGAGTTCAGTTGTTGATTTATAATACAATGGATATATAATAACAAATATTGGCATAGCAATCGCTAAAGCATGGTAAGCAACTGTTTCCTCGTATACAAAAAAAATCATCCAAAGGAAGTCACTGGTATTTGTTATTTGGCTTATATCAAACTCCAATAATTTCGTAATTAATATTATTATCCAAGAGATAACCGCCATACATTTTACTATTTTATAAAAAATATCAACTCTTTGCGAAACCCGTGTTATCATTTTACCTCCAAAACTAAAAAGCGTATACAAAACAGAGAAATTCGGCAGGCGTTTTATTACATATCATCACAAAACATCTTAATTACATTTCTGCCTATTCCATATGTTCCTCAATTTTTTCAATAATATATTCTGCCATTTCTGCCGAGGCATCGTCGACGCACTCAAAGCAGAGCTGGCATTTTCTGTTTTTGAACCTATGTACTGTAACTCCCAATATTGAACATGGACGCTTGCATTTTTCTGTCGCCACAAACAATGCTGTTACCCTTTTCATATAATTTCCGTATGTGAATTTACGGTAATCTTTGATTTCGGAATAATATAATTTGTAAAGAAATTTTCCTTTTCGAGAGCAAATTAAACAATCTTCCGTTGCAGTCACTTCAATCGTTGATTTATAGTAAATAGGATAATATAGAATAAAAAACGGCTGAAAAATTACGAAAAGATACACCGCAACAGTTTCTTCATAAGTGTAATACGCTGTCAAAAGTATAGATTTTATACCTACATTATCAGAAAAGTCCAATTCAATTGATAAAAAAGTAAACAGTAATAAAAACCAAATAATTATTGCTCCAACCAAGGCCTCAATATTAAATATTCTAAACAAGTGAGAAACTCGTGTTTTCATGCCATAGCCTCCTCTACCGTCTGTAAACTCATATCAAAACAAATGGAAAGCAGATTCGAAATCATTATCCCGTGTAACCTCAAGTGCTTTCCCGTCATAATCAGGGAATTTTATCATTTTACCGACTCAAAATAAGTTTACATTGCTTTAATTACAGAGAACCATTTTCTGTGTTACTCAGAATGTTCTCCGTGTTACTTTATGCCTCTTTTTTTATCTATCCGTCGGGAATAATCAAATTTCCCACCCTTTCCTCTAAACATTAAGAATATGATGCCTTTAACTAAAGTATCTATTTGAAACTTACATAAAGACGCATAACACAAAATACGCATATTAGTAAAATGATAAATAATATACATAATAGCTAATGTCGATATTTGGTAAGCAAGAGCAACATAATAATAAACAAGAACTGATTTAGGGATTTCACTTTTCAAGCGTAAAAATAATAGCCATTCAAAAAAATTCTGTCCTTTAACTCTTTTTTTATATGCACTTTTATTTAGTTGATATTCCGCACATCCGTCAGTAAAGCTGTGAATGAAAAGGAAATGATACAAAAAGAATAACGCCCAAATTCCAAAAACAATTAACGTATTTTTCATCATTTATCTCCCAAATAATCTGCTGAAAAATCCTCGGGAGGATTTTGATGTGGCAAAAGTCGTTGCAAGTGAGAAACTCGTGCTTTCATGCCATAGCCTCCTCTACCGTCTGTAAACTCATATCAAAACAAATGGAAAGCAGATTTGAAATCATTATCCCGCGTACCCTCAAATGCTTGTCCGCCATAATCAGGGAATTTTATCATTTTACCGCCTCAAAATAAGTTTACATTGCTTTAATTACACAGAGCCGTCCTCTGCGGTACTTATTTTAATTCCAATTTCAAATAAAAAGCTCATATCTTCGGGTGTTTCGTTATATATCACTGCTGTTTTTTCGTGAGATGTTGTTGAAAGCCAAGGAGATTTACCTCGATAAAAACAAACATCCTCCGGAAGATGTTTTTCAAAAGGACAAAACAAATTTGGTAAAACAGACATTTTCCGCCAAAACATATTTGAATTATAAAAAAGGATAACATAATGTTTGCCCTTAGTTATTGTACCGGGCCATGATTTAACGCCGATTTTTCGTTTTAATAAAAAAGGCTTCCAAGAATCAAGGATGTCTTTATGCTCAAATATTGGATGAATACGTGAATACGGTTTCTTTAGAGTTGTGATAACTGAAAAAGAATCAGAGTGAATTAAACAGTATTCTAATAGCTTTTCATAATTATTGCAAATATCATTGTAATTCAAATCATACATAGAATATATACCCTCTGTGTTATTTATTCGCTTTAATTCTTTCTAATTCCGAGCTGTTATTAATATCGCCCGTTACATTAAAGCGCAATTCTTCATTTTCCATATAAGTTGAAATTGTGTATTCGTGCTCTAATGAGGTATAAGTCAAGCTGGGAACACAGGGGACGGTTCTCTGTGTTACCCACTATTAGACGACCATTCTTTTATCAATGTTAATTCATCATTAGTATAAGGCGAATCAGGATTCATTTCAAATACACTGATAATCCATTCAGCAATTTTACCATTATTAGGATACTCTTTTAAAGCAACATCTAAAAACCATCTAATCAAACCAAATGTATCTGATGTCCAAACATTCTTAAACATTAAGAAATCGCAAATTAAAATATAGAAATCTAATTCATGGTGTATAGAAAGTACATATAACAAATAGCAAAAAACATTGATGTTATATTTTTCCGGAAAAATTATGGAAATATTATCTAATGAATATACGAATTTATCATTTTTTAACAAAATAAACAAATCATTATATTTGCCATTAACTAGCAGTTTAACATATTTTTTCATCGTTTCACCCAAGCATCCCCTCTTTGTTATTTATTCGCTTTAATTCTTTCTAATTCTTTGCGCTCTTTATTGCTCATTATTCCAAATCCGCATACAGCAAATATCATTCCTAAAAACATTGCCAACAAAGTATTTTTAGAGATAATAAATGCAACAAAAAAAGCAAAAGCATATATGACCGCATTAAGCGAAAAGAATACAATCCATCTTCTTTTATGTCTTTTATATTCCGGACTTTTTATCAACTTTAAGTTTTCCTCATAATCCTTTGGCTTTGCAACATGGACAATCTTGTATATAATCTTAGAAAAATCAATAAATATAATAAAAGCAACACATACACAAATAATAATTCCCATAAATAGCAAAGCTATATAATCAGGCATTTGCATCATTATTTACTCCTAACCACATCAATTATAGTTTTCGGTACTGTAAACTTTATCTGTGTTATTTTATATATGGCATTCTGCCGACTTTATAACTTCATAAAGTTTTTGTTTTATCGGTAAGTTCTTTTCAATCGCCAGCCTGTTTTGCGCTGTTTGCTTAAGCATATTAAAATCAAATAATACATTATCGTCAAGTAATTGCTCAATTAAGCTCAGTGCAAAACTGCGATTCTTATAATTTGCGTCATTTATGGCACAAATAAGTTTATCAATATAAGAGACTTCCTCTAAAATAAACAAAGAACGATATACAGCAATTTTAACCCACCGACTTTTTTCTTCGGTTTCGAGAGTTTTCAAAAATTCAATTGTAGATTTTTTATTAACCCTAACATTTTTCTGAATATCTCCTATGCTTAATACCGCATACCCTCTGACTAAATATCTGCTGTCTTTTGTCATTAGTTTAAGCTTTTTCAGAGTTTCCTGCGAAAGACTGAAATATAACGAGTCGCAGGCAGAGGCACGGACAAGGTAATCAGAATCATTCAGAAGATTCAACAATATTTTCTCACTCTCAATTGTCGGAAACAAAGCCAACACCTCGCTGACTTCCAAACGAATTTCTTGACTTTCGTCGTTTGATAAAACCGACAACATCATCCAATCGTTATCATCAAGATTTGTAGATTCTTTTAACTTATCAATAGCTTCGAATTTTTTATCAACAGATAATTTGTCAAACATGTTAGTCTCCTTGTTTTGCTAACAAAGTTATTTAAGCAAATTCAAGGTATATTCCACGTCTTTTTCATATAACCTCGAATGCTTGTCCGTCATATTTGAGAGATTTTATACCAAGCTGTAATTTCAGCCCCTTATTTAATGTAATAGTAACAAAAATACTAATCTAAGTCAATTGCTTTCGGTTAAAATCATATTTTCGCTTTTGGCACAAGTCTAAGGTGTGATTTTGCATAATAAACGGAGTTAAAATTCAACCGCTTTTCCAAGGCTCTAAGAATTGCAATACACGAAAAACGGTGCAAATGATATGATACATTATTAAAAATCGGAGATGCGAATATGTAGCAGTCAAAAAAATCTCACTCAAATTAAATGAGTGAGATTTTTTTATCAATTTTTAATTCAAGACTGTCATTGAACGCTTATAAATTCAATCCGTTTTTGTCGGGTAAATTGCACGTCTTTTATTTTCCTCCGCCCGAGCTAACGCCTTGAATTTTTTCTGCTTTTTCAAATATATGATTGCAAGGGGAATATCCGCAAGTAACCACGCCGCAGGAGCCGCATAGCATACTGCATTGAAGCCGATAAGCGGAGTAAAGATAAGAGCTATCGCTATTCTTCCTATCAGTTCGCCTGCACCTGCAACCGCATTTGCATATGTAAAGCCCAAGCCTTGCAGGGTATTTCTTAAAACAAACAGCACCGCAACAAGGCTGAAGCACTCCGCCGTTGCAATAAGGTACTTGTGAGCCGCAAACAAAATCTCTTCGTCAGGCTCTGTCATAAACAGCCTTACAATCGGCATACCGACAGAAAGCAACGCACCACTCAAAACAAGCGAAAGAAGTATATTGAGTATAAATATTTTTCTGACCGATTTTACAATTCTGTCGTAATTCCCTGCACCGTAATTTTGACCGACAAAGGTCTGTGTGCCTACGCTGAGTCCGCTTAACGGTATGTTGGCGAGATTTTCGACCCTGCCTGCTGCAGTAAAGCCTGCAATGGTAGCTGTGCCGAATGAATTTACCGCACTTTGCAAAAACATTGAGCCTATTGAGGTTACGGTAAACTGAAGAGAAACGGGTATTCCCAATTTCAGCTGCGCAAATGCCGTTTTTATATCGGGCTTTAGATTTTCTTTTGAAATATGTACACTTTCGTTGTGCCTTAAAATGTAATTTCCCGTAAGAACGGCTGCGGTAATGTGTGAAATAAGCGTTGCAAGAGCAGCACCCTCAACGCTCCAATGGAATACCGTAATAAACAGTAAATCAAGAACGAAATTCACGAAAATACTTATTATAAAGTAAAAAAGCGGTTTTCTGCTCTCCCCTACCGCCCTTGAAATTGCGGTAAAATTGTTCGAAAGCATTTGAAAGGGAATTGCGAAATAAAGGATGTTAATATAAGCGGCGGAAAGTCCGAGAATTTCATCGGGCGTTCCGATAAGCTTCAAAAGCGGTGTGGAAATGATGTGCGCAATTACGACAAGCAAAAGTCCGAGCAAAAACGACACTGTAATACTGCTTCCTGCATATCGGTTGATTTTTTCCTGATTTTTCGCCCCGAATGCCTGTGCCACGGGGATTGTAAATCCGCTTGTAAGACCGAGTGCCGCACCGATAATAAAGGAATTTATCGAGCCGACTCCGCCGACAGCCGCAAGAGCGTCCGTGCTGACATACCGACCGACAAGTATGTTGTCAACCAATGTGTAATTGTACTGCAAAAGCGACGAAGCCATAATCGGCAGCGAGAATTTAACAATACTTTTTATAGGCTCGCCGTTGAGCATTGAGATTTGTTTCATCCTTGTTCATTCCCATAAGTTTTTTCCTATTATATATCCTGATTATTTGTTTTTTCAATACTTAAAAAGCATTTTTTTGAAAATATCGGAAAATTTATTTGGGCTAATAAACAAGAGTTGATTTTTTGCTTGTTCTGAAATAGATTGTAAATTTCAATATGCAACAAAAATCTCACTCTTTACTGAGTGAGATTTTCTTCATTTATTCGATTTTTTAATGCATTTATTTCTTTTTCGTGTACAGCTTTGTCAAACTGAAACTTATGTTCTTTTCCATCGCAGTCCGTGAAATAAAAATAATAAACATAGACCGCACTGCCTCTTCTCATTGATGTTTTCAGCTCTGTTCTTGCGTTTTTCACCTCCGAATATCTGTATGTTTTTTCGTTAAACGGAGTTGTCCGAATATAAAAATCATTCTCTCTGACACACACCTTAAAGAAAAAATACCTATTTATCAGCGGAATTGAAACAAACAATGACAAAATAAAGCCTGCCAAAAACATAAGCCCTACAACAAAAATCTTACCGTTTCCACCTCTTAATTGGTCAACAGCCAAAGCTAAAAATACTATGCTGACTGCCGAGGCAAAAATCATTGGAAACACCCCGTAAAACTTACCGTCAATTATATATCTTTGTTCATTACTCATCTTCTTCATCTTCTGTTTCGTTGAAATAATCCTTGTCTATTTTCTCAAGCAAAAACACTATTTCATCATATTGATATGGTTTGAACGAAAATTTCTTTACTTCGCCGTTCGGTGTTCTGTAATTAAAAAAGCAAGCCCCTGCACCGTTTGTTGAATTTCCCGTGCTTTCCCAAGCCTCTGAAATATCAGTATATTTGTATTCCTTTTTATCCCATGGTGCTCTGCAATGACAAAATGAGTCCTCGCCTATCAACAGCTTTACAAATAAAACTCGGTAAATAACCGCAAGAGTGATTATTATCATTATTATCGCTAAAGCCAAAATAAAGATTACTCCGTGCGTTGCCACCGCAACAGCAGTAAATATTGCTGCCATTATAAGCGACACCGCCACATCTGTAGCATTACCGCCCGCAACCTTATATATCCATTTGTTATCCATATTATTTGCGCCCTTTCTTCTTATGTTTTATACAATTATATCATAATGCCGCAGAAAACAAAAGACCCAAGAATAAAAATCCTTGAGTCTTTGTATAACATTATAAATCTGCTTTATTTAATTTCGGGCACGCCGACTTTAGTGCTTTTAGTTTATACAAGTCCAATGTCCTTTACCGTTTCGTCGTTATAAACATACACCCTGTTTACACGGGCAGGTATTCTGCAGGGTAGCTCATAGTTAAAGGAATAAGCGCTGTTTGACAGCTCCTCCATTGAAATATGAGCGTCCTTTTGAGTGCCGACTATAACGACCTCATCATTTACATTGCAGTCAATATCGCTGACGTCCACCATAAATTGATCCATACAAACTCTGCCGAGTATTTTTGCGTATTTTCCGTTTATGATGACCTTTCCCTTGTTTGACAGGCAGCGTGGGAAGGCGTCGGCATAGCCTATCGGAATTGTCGCAACCTTAGTGGGCTTATCGGTTTTGTAAGTGCCGCCGTATGAAATCTCTCTTTCGGGCTCAAGCACCTTGATATGAGAGATTTTTGTGTACCAGCTCATTATCGGCTCAATGTCGAGCAGGCTCTTGTCAACCTCCTCCGACGGATAAAGACCGTATGTGATAATGCCCATTCTGCACATATCAAAATACTCGTTGAAATTCATAATACCTGCGCTGTTGTTAAGGTGTTTAATCGGTATTTCAATTCCCCTGTCGCCGAGCATATTGCAAAAGCTCTTATATTTATTTCTTTGCTCAACCGCCTTAGACAAATCCGCTTCGTCGGCAGTCGCAAAGTGAGAAAACAAGCCCTCGGCAAAGATATTCGGAAGCTCTGTTATGCGTTTGCAAATATCGGCACTTTCTTCATTGACCTGAAAGCCTATTCTGCTCATTCCCGTATCAATGCAAAAATGGAACGGCACGCTCTTGTTCTGCTTAACCGCTTCTTCGGAAAGAGCGACTGCGTCGGCATATGAAAAAATCGGTATTCTTATATCATATTTAACCGCAGCCTCAATATCAAACGGAAATACTCTGCCCAAAATCAGTATCGGCGTTTTAATTCCCGAGCGTTTTAGCTCAATCGCCTCTTCGATACACGCAACTCCGAAAAAGTCGCATTTATCATCGAGAAACCTGCCTATCTCAACAGCTCCGTGACCGTATGCATTAGCCTTGATTACGCCGAGAACCTTAACCTTGCTCGGAAGCTTGTTACGCACGCTGTTGAAATTATGCTCAAGCCTGTTCAAATCAATTTTCAAATAAGTACGGTGCTCCATTATTTTATCGCCTCGATTAAACCTACTGTTTTTATATCATTTTGTGAAAAAGCCTCGTTGAGCTTCTTTACAAATGTGAATGCCTTTTCGCTGTCGCCGTGCACGCAAACGGAATGAGCCTCAATGTCAATCTCCTCGCCCGTATAGGCAACGACCTTTCCCGTTTTTACCATTTTAATTACTCGCTCAACAGCCAAGTCTTCATCTGTTATCATTGAGTTTTCAAGCGACCTCGCTCTGAGTGAGCCGTCAGCCTCGTATGCTCTGTCGGCAAAGACCTCGCTTGCATATTTCAAGCCATTTTCCCTCGCCGATTTTATCATTTGAGAGCCTGAAAGTGCCATCAAAATCAGATTTTTATTGTAATCGGTAATTGCGGCAACTATTGCGTCCGACAGCTCCTTACTTTTAGCCGCCTGATTATACATAGCACCGTGCGGCTTAATGTGGACTATTTTGTCCTTTCCGACTATATCCCCCAAAGCCTTTAATTGAGTTAAGGTATAGTCGTAAACCTGCTCAGGTGTTACATCAAGATTTGTTCTTCCGAAGTTTTCCTTGTCGGGATAACCCGGATGAGCTCCTATATCAACATTATTATCAATGCAAAGCCTTGCCGTAGCTTCCATCATAGCATGATCGCCCGCATGAAATCCGCAGGCAATATTTGCGCTGTTTATCAAAGGGATAATCTGGTTATCAAACGCAGCACCCTCGCCTAAATCACAATTCAAATTGATCTTATACATATAATCACCTAATACTTCAAGTTAACATTTTTCACATCGGTTATAAACATATGACCGGGAGAATGTGTTATGGCAATTTCGGGCTTTGTTTGCATTACCGCATTTTGAGGCGTAACGCCGCAAGCCCAAAACACCGGAATTTCCCCCTCGTTTATCGTTACGCTGTCGCCGTAATCGGGCTTTGTAACGTCCTTTATGCCTATCGCCTCGGGATTTCCGATTTGTATCGGCGCACCGTGAACTCTCGGCATAGCTGCCGTAACATTGACAGCTTTAACAACCAAATCGTTTGGAATGGGGCGCATCGACACAACCATATTTCCGTGGAATTTTCCGGCTGACTGAAGCTCGATATTCGTGTTAAACATAGGTACGTTTTTGTTTTCCTGAATATGCCTTACGGGAACATCAGCCTCCAAAAGCTCACTTTCAAAGCTAAATGAGCAGCCGATAAGGAAATACACAAAATCGTCCTGCCAATAGTCCGTTATGTCCGTAACCTCTTTTTCAAGAACGCCGTTTCTCCAAATTCTGTATTTCGGAAAATCCTTGCAGACGTCGCCCTCGCTCGCCATTGTTCTGAACTGCTTTGAGCCGACGTCGCCGACCTCTAAAATCGGGCAAGGCTTAGGATTGCGCATACAAAACAGCAAAAAGTCAAACGCATAGTCCTTTGGCAAAATGCAAAGGTTAGCCTGTGCGTAGCCGTTGCACATACCCGATGTTTGAAAATCTATTTCGCCTTTTCTTATAAGCTTTTTAACCTCTTGAGGTAACATATTTGAATAGTCCATAGCCACTCCTAAAATAACCTGTCAATATACTTTTTCTGCTTATTTGCTATCTTTTCGGCAGTATCAACATCAATAATTTCAAAGTTGATTTTGTCGTTCGATTTAACCTGTGCAAGCTTCGGCAAATCTGCGCTTATTACAGTTGCGATTTTTGCGTAACCGCCTGTTGTTTGGTGGTCTGCCATAAGTATAATCGGCATTCCCGAATTTGTAA
>OLHG01000358.1_pt1 | contig 32496 bp, 34 predicted proteins | sample 1605971 | NCBI WGS metagenome assembly OLHG01 (sample SAMN03283289) | human gut metagenome | biome: human-associated habitat; material: feces | host: Homo sapiens | place: Peru | collected 2012 | reverse complement strand
CCCCTTAGCTATAGAAAAAGGTTGAGCATAGAGATAAAATCCTTTATCATAAAAGTACCACCAATCACGAAAAGGAAGAATCTCTATGCTCAACAAAGATTATACTGCAAAGCTGCTCAATTTGGAAGATGTCATTATCACAAAAGTTGAAAATTTTTCTGAAAAAGTTCATGTTTACCTTGAGCTGCCACGGACGAAGCACCGCTGCCCGGCCTGTGGCGCTCTCACTGACCGTGTACACGACTATCGGATGAAGGATATTCCCCTTGGCAGGACAACGCTGCTGCACCTGCGCAAGCGACGTTACCGCTGTGACTGCGGCAAGCGCTTCTTTGAGAAGAACACCTTCCTTCCTAAGTACTACCGTTCCACCAGCCGCCTGGTGGCCGAAATCATCACCGCGTTCCGTGAAACGGTATCCGCTTCAAAGATCGGCACACAGTTTAATGTTTCTGATGCAACGGCTATGCGGTACTTCAAATGCGTTTCTTTTAAGCCAACCAGACTGCCAAAGGATTCTGTTCTGCCATACATAAAAATCGTGCCGGAGCGATTTGCTCCGACACGACCCAATTATTTGTGTTTTGTCTCTACCCCAACTATTGACATAGAGCCAAATTTGTGCGTTACAATGCGGTTTTGTTGGGTTTTGTGGTGTTGTGTACCAAGGCTCGGAATAGATTTTGTCCCACGTGTACAAAAAGGTGCTATATGGTGCTGACCTGTTCCAACCCCTTTTGGGGGCAGTTTTGGGGGCAAATCTGCAAGACAGAGTCTCATACGCACCAATCAAATAAATGCGCAGCTTTGGTTCCATTGAGAAATGTGGATATCAATATCACTGGGTTCACGCAAGTGAAAAGCCCAGCAAACTAATATATAAGTTTTACTCCCTAGCAAGAAGTTGTATGCAAACCCAACCCGCAACATTCCCGCACACCGCCCCTGTCACCGCGAGAAACGCCCCTGTTTGGGCGCGTTCGCACCGCATCGGCAATGGGTGCCGACTATACAACCGCATCCCAAAGCGCCCCTCTTCGGGGTGCTTTACCTTTGCCCGAGCGGCTTCATGAAAGCTCGTTTATTTTCGGCTTGTGTTGCAAACTAAGTACACAACCTGATGATCCTGTGCGATTTTGTCGAGCATTTCCAGCGCGCGTTTCGTATGCTCATCATCCAGATTTACAAAGGGGTCATCCAGAATCAAAAACGGTTTCTCATCGCCAAAGAGGGCATCCACAAGCGACAGACGCATACACAACATAATGCAATCTACCGTTCCTGCACTGAAGCTGCCGGCTTCACGGGCAGCGCCTTTCTCGTCGATATACAGATGCAAATCCCTGTCGACCATAACATCCCCAAGTTGATCCCCCATCAGCGTGTTGGCGTAGCTCTCGAACCCGCGCTCTACCCGTCCAACATAGCTATTGGCAAGGTTATCCTTAGCCTGACTCAGCAGGGCAAGCGTTTGATCGGCGAGTGCGCATTTCCTTTCGTCCTCTTCCTGTTCATTTTGAAGACGAGACATGCGGTCCTCCCAAGCAGGGATATTTTCGACAGACCGGCGAATACTGTCACGCTCTTGACGCAAATCTCGCAGTTTCGCTTCAATACCATCAATCATATTTTGCAGTTGCTTTTCAGATTCCTGCAAAATCTCCGGGTCGGCAAGATCGTTGTCAGCGACGATAACATCGACTTCAACGCCGGGATTTTCTTCCATGAATGTGTTCAGGTTGCGCTGTGCCTCGCCAAGTGCCTTCCTAGTAGCCTCCCTGCTCCGAATATCATTATCGGCATAATCGATAAGATTCGCGGGGGCATCGTCCGAAAGTTGATACTTCTGCAGGAACTTCTGAACTTCAGCATTCGCCTGATTTTTCCGCGAGGTTGAATTTTCAAGTTCCTGTGTGTAGTGGGTGACGCGTTCCGATGCCTCTTTGTAACGGTCAAAGCGTTTGCGGAGATTCTGGAGACAGGTATCATACGGCAAGGCTTGATCCAAGGCTTTGTATGTGAGCAGAATCTTGCAAATCGAGGCTTTCAGCGCATCAGCGCGTTCCTGATATTTTGCATTGCCATCCAGCATGGCTTTCTTTTTCGCCTTAAGATCGTTATACGCCGTGACCTCGCCGCTTAATGTGCGGATTCCCTGACGCAGATCCTTTGGCAGTTCAATCGGATAGTACCTATGCAGAACAGGAATAATTTTGGAACGGTCGTCCTCAATCCTTGCTTTCAAATCATCACGCTTTGCGGATACCGTCCGGGCTTCTTCTGTCAACCTCTGGTATTTGCTAAGGCTATCACGCAGTCTTTTTACGAAATCATCCCGGTATGTATCGTGGGGATAGTACCGTTCAAACATTGCTTGAATTTCTTCATTTTTTGCATGGATCTTTGCATCGATCTCTCGAAGTTCGTCCTCTGCTGCAAGCTTTTTTTCATGCAAATCGGCGTAAGCTTTGCTGTCGATGCGCAGTTGTACCAGCTTGTTATCCGGGTCGGTAGCATCATCATAAAAACGTAACAGGAAATCGTTAAGAGCGTGCTGCAGGGTGTACAACTCTTGATTTTCTTCATCCGAAATAGCACTGGCGGTAATAACAGAGGCGCTGCTCCGCGTCTGGTTGTTGACGATGGACTTGGTGTGCAGCCAAAATGCTGTGAGCAATGCTACAAACCCGGCAACCAGAAGAATGATGCCGGGGATCGAGAGCTGCGTCACAAAGCAGATAATGCCGAAAACCAACAGTGCCGCACCGACTCCTCCACAAACCAAGGGTGCTTTAGAGGGTTCCGAAGGTTCTTGTGGAAGATCCTGCTGTATAATCGTGGTCTGTGTGTTTTTCTTAGCCGTCAGTTCTGCAATTCGGCGGCTGTCTGTTTGTTTGCTCTGGATTTCTTCCTCGGCAGGAACACCCGCAGCAAAGGTGCGTTTCAACGCATCATATCGCTTTTGCTCATTGTCAGGGAAAACATGCGCAGATCGGCTTTGGAGCAGCACATCGCGATCATGGAGAGTCTGTTCACAATCGCTTAGTGCGCTGTCATCCGGAATGCCGCTTCTGAACAGTTCCTGAAGCTGTGCAAGACATTTTTGATTTTCCGCTGATACGGATAGTTCCGCATATTGACGCTGTGCATCGCTGAGGTCATCGGCAGCTGTCATACAGGTTTGCAGCTCTGCTTCTGTTGGAATTCCAGCGGTAAACTGCTTGGACAATGCATTCAACCGTTCAAGCTCCTCCGGCAGCATCTGGGCGGTCATCTTGGCCGAAACTCCTCCGAGTTCCTTGCAATCTCGGTCACATTGTTCAATATCTGCAGCAACCTGTTCGGTGTTTGCAAACCAGTGCTGTCCGCCTTCGGTGATTTCCTTGTCGGCATCGCTGAGCTTCAGTGCCTGAAGTCGTTGACCTTCCTGTTGTATAATGCTCAGGTTCTCCCGCTGTTCCTTGATTTCCTCGGCAGTGGGGTAACCGACCGGATAACCTTCGTCCATTTCCTGAAGATACTGCTGCTTCTTCTCGACTTCCAAGCGCAGGCTATTCAGCTGCTTCTGACTGGCTATACGGACCTTCTGATCCGACGCCAAACGAATTTTTTCTCGCAGATTATTTACAGCATCCGTTTTGATAGCTTTTTCACCATTCAAGCGATCAATGCTTTCCACAACCTCCTGCAATCCCGGTCGCAGCTGTTCTGCTTTATATTTATCACTTTCAAGCCTAAGACGTTCACGTATTATTTCGTTGATAGCGCCGCCCTCGCCTCGATAAGCACGGAATTTTGTGCGATAATCGTGCAACCTTTTTTCTGCCGTGTCGTAGTTGCGGAGGTCATTGGTGTCGTCGACCAGATTACTAAGCTTTGACCGAATAGAAGTAGTTGCCTGCATATCGTTGGCAGATAGCTGCGGAACATAGGTGCTGCGCGCGAATGAGTCTGCATCCAGCTGAAACAATTCCTCACCGAGTTTTTCTGAAAACCGGGTGCTTGGGCGCCGATTAGTTAGATCCAACAGCGAGAATGTGTCTTTAGCGGCAGTCTTGCCAAAGTAACGTGTAACGCGGTAACTGACATCCTGCACTTCAAACTCCAAGTAGCCGCCATATTTTCCGCCCTGCCAGGGATCGTATCGTTTACGTTCATTTTCTACGATATTACGGGCGCCAGTGCGGAGAAAGCCATAGAACATCGCTTTAATAAAGGCGGCAAAGGTACTTTTGCCGAATCCGTTACTTTGGCAAATGGTGGTCAGCCCTTCGGCAAAGCTGAAGTCGAAGTCGGAGAGTACGCCAAAGTTTTCAATATGGCATCGAATCAGTTTCATAGCGTGATCTCCTCCCCCATCAGTGCCTGCATACCGGTGCGGATGATTGCCGTTTTATCTTCCTCGCTGGCATCTGAATCCAATACCAAACGGATAAATTCACCCTTGAGCGAAATGTCGTGTTTGTAGTCCTCCGGGTTTATCGCCAGATGTGTTTGATCCTTTACTTTAACAAAGAAGAAATCTCTTTTTACAAGATTCTGCAGGTACGATACCGCAAGATTTGCAGTGGGATCTACCCCGCCGGAAAGAAGGAACTCAACCATGTCCTCTGACGGGATGCCCTGTGCAGCGACCTTCATTTTCTGACCGATTTCGGAATTCTTGGTCAAGCCGCTGATATCAACCGGAATACGGTGCAGCTGCCGACAACTGAATGGCACAAATTCATGTTCCAAATGGCCAGACTCTACAGTGAGCAAAACGAAGCCCTTCGGGCCGCATTCATCAAAACCTCGTCCTTCCAAGCATCCCGAATAGCAATAGATGCCTTCACTGTCCAACGGCTGTTCCAAGTAGGTGTGAATATGCCCCAATGCCAGATAGTTAATTCCCTTGTTTTTTAGCAAAGAAAGGTTTATCTCATCCACATCAGAGGAAGAACCCACCTGTCCGTGCAGAGTGACAATGTTTATGACTCCATTTTTATGTGGGATATTCAGATAGAGTGACTGTGCATTAGCTTCACAAATTTCGATGCCGGAGATGGCTACGCCGTCATATTCGTGGGTAGCCCATTCTTTACTGAAAAGCTTCAAGTTAGTCGGTATGTCGTGATCGGCAAATGCGTAGGTTGTGTCATCATGGTTGCCGGTAAGATACAGATAATCAACATTGGGTGTGCGCCGCACAGCGTCAAGGATTTCGTCTATCGTTCTAATCTTTACGCGCTCTCCGTCAAACATATCTCCTGCCAGAATGACCGCGCGGACATCGTTTTTTGCGGCATATTCTGTAAGTCTGAGAAACGAGTGGATGATTTCTGTGTTTCTGGTCGATGCCTGCTCCTCGGTCATGTGGGTTTCCATCGGAGAATCAAGATGCAGGTCAGCACAATGAATAATCTTTGTCAATGATTTCAACTCCTGTCTGCAAGAACATTGGGCGGGAACTTATCGCTATGATCTTGTTTTGATTATACTGTATTTTAACTGTAAAATCTACTATATAATGCAAAAAATCCCGGATTTCTTACCGAAATCCGGGATAATTTTGGTTGCGGAGGTCTGCTGCACCTGGTATGTACGACCTGGACGAACCGCGCAGCATAAAGCACACCCCGACCCGCACAGCGGGCCGGGGCTTTTTCTGCCTGTTACTCCATGTAGCGGACGACCTCCGCACTGATCAGGTGCAGCTTCTTTTCTCTGTCGGTGATCTTGTACCACGTCGCGCCGTCCCTCGCCAGGCGACCACAGACCGGGAATGTCTGGCCCTGCATCGCCAGATCGTCCACGTCGCCGTCCATGTCCCGCAGATTGACCATACCAGTATAGACGACCAACACGCGGCCGCCGATAGCTTCCGGCCCGTCGCTATGCTCCGCGGGCGGCTGCTCCTCTTGTGCTGCTGCGGCGGCGGTCTGGCCTTCCGGCTGCTGCGGCAGGTCGTCGGCAGCTGCGGGTTCTGCTGTTTTCTGGGCGGCGTCCGCTTCCAGGATCAGAGCGATAACGTCAGCCTTTTTCTTTGCCTTCTTGGTGTCCAGGCCCTTACCCTGGGCAACCTTTACCAGCTCTGTCATAGTCATGCTTTCCATGGCTTCGCCGGTGTATTCCTGGCGGTGCTTTGCAGGCACCCCCGCCGCGGCAGCTGCGGCGGCCTCCACCGCCGCCATAGTTTCCTCCATACTGTTCATCGTCTATACCCCCGGCGTTTACTTTTTTGGTGCGGTGTAGGTCATGGCCTGACTAGAATCGCCAATGCCCGCGGTGGTCGGGTCAGTGACAATGCCCAGGATTGCCAATACACCGAACACAGCATTCACGACGGCGATCAACTTGTTGCCAATATCGCCCATGTCGATCGAATAACCAAAAACGGCGGCGACTGCCTGGATCAGCAGCAGCAGCGCCGGGATCAGTGCCAGCCAGAAAGCCTTATTCTTTACTCTTACAGTCCAGTTAATCATAATATCCTCCTTGAATTATCCCAGGCCAGCCCTTGCCAGGAAGTATCCGACAACGGCGGCCACAACAATGTAGATTGCTCTTTCCACTACGAACTCCCACCGTTTGGCGGGTTTTTGTTTGATCTCCTGCACGTCCGCCCGCAGTCCCGCGACGGATTCTCCACAGTTATCGACCTTTTCTGTCATAACCGCGACGGCAGTAGTCAAGGAATTAAGCGCTTCCGTCTGCTTTTCCAACGCATCCAGCCTGTGGGAATTGGACTTGCTGCGCTGTTCTACAGCAGACAGGCGCCCGGCGACTTCGGTTTCTTCCATTTCTGCCTCCTTACCCGGTGAACTCGCTTACACAGCCACGATCCCACCGGCCGACGTGGCAGCCCCAGCTATACAGCCCGATCTCGCCATCCGTCAGGTGCCGCTTCGCGGCGGCCTTTAGCTTTGCCGGGTCTTTATAGTGCAGGTCTACCGCTTCGGACAGCGTGTGCAGCGACTTAGGGGACGCACCCCTGACTTCTGCGTTATGGATCGGGCAACGATACCCAGAACCGCCTGCGTCACCAATGGACAGCGGCTCCCCCAGGTCGTCCCGGATTTCCTGCGCAAGATCAAGAATGCGCTTGCTGATCACGGATTCCGTGCAGCAGCCGGTTCCCTGACAATGGATTTCGTGCGCCCAGAAGTTGCGCGTCAGCTGGACGTCAATCCCCCGCGGGATATGATAAAATCCATCAGCTTGCAGGTATCTCTCCGCCCCTCCACCCTCTGCGGCGGCTTGATCCTCCGCCTTCTTTTCTTCCTGTTTGATGATCGGCACCTCGCCGGACGCGATCACGTCCAGAATTTTCTGCGCGGTAGCGTCACCGAAGACGCCGTCCGGCGTCAGCGAATAGTCACGCTGAAACGCTTCCGTCGCCGCCTGGGTTTTCGGCCCCCATACGCCGTCGCAGGCGTCCAGGTGATACCCCAGGTAGGCCAATAGGTGCTGCTTTTGTGCTACGGTCATACTTTACTGTTCCTCCTTTGCGGTTCTACGCGGCCCGCAGATCAGGCGGGCCTGGGCGGCCGTGATTTTCTTTTCGTCCGCCGCCTCCCACACCTGCTCCGCGGTGATCTTCTTCTGCCTGTAGCAGTTCCGCAGAAAATTGAACATTGTGTTCCCCCTCCTTACATTCCCATGACGGCCAGCAGGGCGGCCTCTACGTCGTCCATGCGCTGTTCCAGGGTCGGCTTCTGCTGGTCGCGTGTCCAGCCTTCCGCATACTCCCACCAGCCGTCGAAGTCAGCGGTCACGTCGTCAGCGGCCAGAGGATCAGCGGCATAGAAAAAGGCAGTTTCGGCCGTGTAAGTCGTCTGCTTGCCCTCTGCTTCCTCCCGGATCAGCTCCCCGACGTTTCGGTTCAGCCATACGTTCACGCCGCCCTCCGGCAGCGGTTCGATCACGACACTTTCCGGCCGCTCTGTGTACTCCACGTTCTTGTAGATCATGGCAGAATCACTCCTTTCTGTTTCATCGTCCTGTATCGTTCCGTCCTGGCAATCGTCGTCTTTGCGATCTTTACCAGGTTTTGCACGTCCAGGTTCTCCTGGGCGCGTCTGCTGTTGGAATGCTTAAATGGGCCGTAATGGCTCACCAGCTTATAGCAGCGAAAGCGGGGTATTCTCCCGGTTATTTCCAGTTCCCGCCCGGCCCGCAGAAATTGGCGACGGGCTTTTAGAAATACCCGTGGGCGTATCGTTATGTATGTGCGGTGTACTACATAGCCCATCATATCCAGCCCAGGGCAGCCGCGGGCAGCTGGCCGGGTCGCCTTTCTCCTGGAGCGTTCCTCCTCCACCGTTAGAAATGTGACCGTCTTTCTTTCCGGCTTCAATTCCAGCCCCAGGTTCTTTTCAAGCCATTTCCCGCCCCGCTTTAAGGCCATAAGCAAGTCGGCCAGACGATCCGCAAAAACGGCCACGTCGTCCATGTACGCCAGCAGGCGGTCAACCAGCTTTCGCTCCTCGCCGCGTCTGGACTTTCTCAAATCCAGCAGGTGCCGCAGGAACTTTGACATGACGTAGTTAAACAGCCAGGCGGACAGATAGCTACCGATCAGCAGCGCCCCGTCCGGGTCGGTCGCCAGCAGGGCGCCCACCAGGGCCAGCTGCCAGAATGCGCGTGGTATGTCCTCACGCATAAGCACCATGATCACGTCGCCGTGGATAGACTGGAAAGCGTGGTGGACGTCCACCTTTTCGGCGTGTTTGGTTTTTGGCCGTTTCTTGTTTAGCCACCTGTGGAGCTGTCGGGCGCCGCCAGTCTGGCCGCGGCCCGGAATACTTGCAAACTGCCACGGTAGGATTTTCGCCCGGAACAACGGCATAAGGCCCAGGACGGCCAGGTGATCGAAAATCTGTTGCATTGCACTTTCACGTGTCAGCTCCCGCTCCTTCATGGATAGGCCGTCAACCCGTTTTGTTTTCTTGACTGGTTCCAGGTCTAGGTCGTCTGCGTAGCCGTCCACCAAATCCTCCACCCGCTGCATGACCTCGCAGGCGATCCCATGGACGGCTTCCAGCCGTGCCCACAGCTTGCCCTCTTTTATCTCTGTTTCAATTTCTTCACGTGTAACTCCTCCGTATTTGTTTATCAGCCGCAGCGTTGTGTCCCGGCGCCATTTCTTATCAAATGCGTTCATTACCGCATTTTCGCACAGCTCAATGGTTAATTTCAGATTTTTACAACAATCGACCACACGGGCACACCTCGCATTATTTTCTTTCTGGGTAGATAGGGGCTTTCGGTTGACCGGCAGACCTTAAAGCAGGACGCCGGGATATTACTACCAGCCCCGCTGCGCAGCTATACCGCGCAGCCTGCAAACCGGCGCCCACGCTTTACTTTTCCGTGGGTGCTTCCCGGTTTGCTGTTCGGTGATTATACGATTTTAGCCTTTCGGCAGGGATTTGACGACGCAATTATAGATTTACCCAGTAAGCCCCAGCGCGCCGTTCCAGTTCGCATTCCCAGGCCCATTGTTGCCATTCAGGTACACAACGCCACCATTGCCGCCGTTGTTCAGATTGCCAAACGACCAGGGGACGTAGGAACAACAGACACGCACGCCGTCAAACCCTGTAGGGGCTGGCTGCCCCTCTTGACGGCTACGCCGTCAATTCACCCCGCGAACACCGCCTGGAAAGCCCCAGCGCGCCGGCCCAGCTCGCAACCCCAAGCCCAGAGCTGCCATTCAGGCACACAACGCCACCAAAGCCGCCGCTGTTCAGAAAGCCAAACGACCAGGGGACGATGGAACCCGACTTGTAGGCCGGGTGATAAAAGCCAGACCGCAGGTAGGTAGTAGACCCGGCACCGGTGCCGCCCGCCTTCTTCGGGAAAAATACGCTGTCGTATGTGTCGTCCATTTCTTTCACATAGTCCCACGCCGCGGACGCCTTCGCGTACCGCAGTCCGGTGTCTACATAGTCCGACGTAATGCTGGACGCTTCTTTTCCCTGCTTCGTGCAGGCGTAAACCTGTAACTCGCTGATACCGTCCGCGTTCTCCGTGTACTTATAGAAGTCACCGAAAACGATTCTGTAAGCGCCGTTTCCGAACTCGATACCCGCACACCTGCAGGCGTTCTGACCGTTGGTGTTGTTCCTGGGGCTTCCGTCGTTCCGGCCACGCACGGCGTCCGTTGTACCGCTGTACCACGGCATTGTGCTGATACGGGTGGTCGTGGACGTGTTGAACGCCGCGGGAATGTCCAGGTTTACGGCAACGTAACTAGCGCCGCCCACTTCCACGGTTTCCTTGCTGATCACCCGGACGCAGTCGGCCAGGTTGTAGTTCACGTCGGTGTTTCTGTCCGTGCTGGTGTTTCCGCCCGTTTCTCCCACCGACACGCTAGAACCGACGTGCAGGTTCGCGGCCTGGGCAGCGGTCAGCAGCACCCGCTTGACGCCTGTTTCCGCAACAGCTGCAAAGTATTGGAAATTGTAGGTCAGGCACCCCTCCATCTGGCCGGACGGTTCCAGCGATCCGTGGCGCAGCTGCCACATAAGCAGCAGCCAGTTCTGGTCATGGCTCTGCCAGCCGGTCTGGTATGGCCGGTTCTTCTTGATTGCCGTCAGGCCGGTGTTGTAGCTGGTGCGGATGATCGGGCGCTTGCCCGCGCCGCTTGTCACCCCGCCGCCCGCGTCATAGCCTCCGGGATATGTGTAGTGGCTTACGTAGGGCCGGTGCGTCCCGTCTGGGGCGATACCCTCGCACCACTTGTGGTAGCCGGGGGCAGCCATGGTGCGCAGCTGCCGGGTCAGCACCGTGTCCGTTCTGGTCTTTCTGATCCACGGGGCAACCTGTAGGGTCTGCACCGGCGCGATCTCGCCGGTCGCGTCGAAGCCTTCCTCGAACTCCGTAAATTTCACGTCCAGGGTTCCCTGGTCGTCAATCTCCACGGCATTCACCCGCAACCACCAGAAAGCCCGGTGTTCGTCCAGATCATCGGCACCCGCGGCGGCGTCGGTGGACAGTTCGCAAGAAACGCCGACGCGATCCTGTGTGAAGGTGCCGAAACTGTCGCCGCTGGCGTCAGGGCTTCGGAACTCCACGCCGTAGGTCTTGTCGTTTTGCAGCATTCTAAACCAGCGGGCCAGGCGCTCCTCCTTGGTCATTACGCCGTTGTCGGACAGGGGCCACCACTTCTGGAAAATCTGGGTGGTGTTGGTGTCGTCCAACAGCTGCGCATAGGTCGTGTCGATGAAGTCGTTACTGGCGTTGCCTGCTGCAATCGCCGCCAGCAGGGCGTTCTGCTTTTCCAGTGCTTCCGCGATCCTGGTTTGCCCCTCTTTGTCCGGGGCGTGTGTTACCTTGCTCATGTGTCCTCCTCAATTATCGAAAAATAACCATCGGCGTCCCACCCCAGGTGGACAGCTGCGGCTTTTGCCGCCTTGCCCGCGGCGGCCTCCGCCGCTGCCTGGGCTGCCTCTGCTGCGGCTTTTGCCGTTTCCGCCACCTTGGCGGCCTTTGTCGCTTCCTGCTCTGCGGCTTCCGCCGTGGCCTGGGCTTTTTGCGCCGCCTGTTCCGCCGCTTTAGCTGCGTTCTCCGCCGCCTGGGCGTTTGCCTGGGCCGTATGTGCCGCCGTCCCGGCTGCCTCTGCGTCCTTCTGGGCGGCCTGCGCATTCGCCGCAGCAGCGGTCGCTTTCTCGTTGGCGGCTTGGGCCTCCTGTGCGGATTTCTCCGCAGACGCTCCCGCTGTCGTGGCTTTGTTCTCCGACGCTTCGGCCGCTGTCTTTGCTGCTTCCGCCTGCTCTTTGGCCGTTGCGGCTGCCTGCTCTGCTGCGACCGCTTTTTCTTCGGATTGTTCCGCCTGTTCCTGGGCGGTCTGGGCGGCGGCCTTGGCGGCTTCTGCGGCTGCCTGGGCGTCCTTGGCTGCCTGGTGTACTTCCTCCACCTTTCCGGCTGCCTCCACCGCTTTGTCGGAGGCGGTCTTTGCGTCCGCCGCTGCCTGCTCCGCCTTGGCGATTGTTTCTTCCAGCGCCGTCATTTCATCGGCGGACTTGATCGCCTCCTCATTATGCAGGCCGCGCTCAATCTCGACCACAAAAACCGCAGAGGTCAAAGTCTGCGACGTATCCGGCGTCGTGATCTCAACTTCGCATTCTGCCCGGCCAGCTACCGCCAACATCTGATTTGTCAGGCTTACCAGCACCCGGTTTGTGTCCGCGTCCCTGGTTGCCGTGTTATAGCAGTAGTGGCCGTCCGGCTTTTGGAAATTCACCCGCAGGACAGCGTCGGCCGGAATTTCGTATTCCTTGCCGTTATCCAGGATCAGCACCGACACGCAGCGCGTGGCCTTGTCGCCCTGCTTCGCCCGCACGGTTGTGTTTCGGTGCGGGTCTGCCGTGTCAACCATAATGCGCTTGATAACTTTGTTCAGCTCCGCCACATGGATCACTCCTTCCTTTCTTCTGTTTTCTGCCCGTAGGCTTTGGCATAAAAGCGGCCCGTCACTGTCTGCATAACGATAGGCCGAAGGCCGGGCGGCAGGCCGCTTTTCTCAAACTCCGCCGCGGCCACCACCTCGATTTTCCTGCTGATCACTTCCATCATTTCGCCCAGTTCCATGTTTCCCTCCTGGTTCTGTGTCAGATTCTGACACTTATTCGTAACAGGCTATCCTCGTAATTTTTATGAACCTGCCTGAATGTGTAGATACTCCATTTGAACCAATGTATATATAGCCGCTACCTGATTCCAGCTTTAACTGTGAACCAGTTGCTGTAAACAGTGCATGGCGCAGATAAACACCGCCCGCAGATTCAACCAATGACAGGCATATACTTTTCCCTTCCGGCTCATATACCCGTGTAAACCCGCCCGCTTTTCCATTGTTGTCTGTGAAATATATGTCCATATATTTCATTTCTGAAAATTGCTTTGACAGATACAGTGAGTCGTTCGTTCCTGCCGCATTGTCAAAAAGAACCGTCTCCGCATCATTGACATTCAGCCATTCACCCCAGTTCATTGAGTTGAAAAACCGCATCTTTGTTTTGGGGTGTACCGTTGTCCCATCGTCTCCTGTGACCCTTTGGATCAGTTCTCCTCTCGGCCCGCAGCTTTTAACCTCTAGTAAGAAATACCCTTTCGTGATAGGACAGTTTCCGTATTCCGCCGTTGCTGCATCCTTCGACGCATACCAGTTCGGTGTTTTTATATCGTCAAGGTCTGTTCCTGACGATAGTGTAGGGTATTCCAGGCCACCAGCTAGGCGGGTCTTGAATGCCACATCAAAAGTGTTTTGCAGTTCTGCGACCTTACCCAGGGCGATACCCATTCCTTTCGCTAGAACAGAAAACAGCTTTCCAACAGCAGCGCCCACGGCAGCCTTCCTGACCGTTGTAAAAGCGTCCTGTGCTGCCACGATCACGTCGTAACTTGCCGTTTTGTCCGCAGCGAAAACGAACTTAGCACCTTTAACGGAATATTTCCCCGCCACGCTTGAAAGCGCTGTCTCGACATAGTTAAAATCTGTCGTCTTTTTTCTTTGCACCGTGTACGCCGCCGTATTGGTTTGGTTCAAAGGGTATATTTCCGCAGAAAAAACTACGGTCATATACTCTCCTGCGCCGCTTGCTGTCCCCGTCGCATCCGAACGGAAAACCGACACGCTGCTAATTTTGGGGGCGGCATATTCCGCCACGCTGATTTGCACAGAATACGACGCCGCGCGGCCTCTGGAATCTACCGTCTTAACCGTTATTGTCAGTTTGCCGGATGACGCGATCACCTGGGTCAGAATGTCGTCGCCGGTATATGTCTTTCCGTCCACGGTCGCCGTGTTCGTTCGGATCGTCGAACCATAGGCACCCGCGGCGGTTATCTTAATGCGCAGCTGTGAAAGCCCTTTCAAATATCCGTATTTCTGCGCCACGCCTGTTTCATCTGAATAACTAAACGACACAGTTGGGGTTATGCTGGCCGGGATCGTCAACGTTACCTGTGCCTCGCTGGTCCCTACCGTTGTACTCCCCGACATGGTGGTTAATTTCAGTTTGCAGGTCAGCGTGGTTCCTGCCGTGTTCTGGTAGGCCAGATCCATCGGCGGCGTCCAGTATATCGTCGTGGACGTTGTGCCGGTGGTGACGTCGCCAGAAACATTTCCGCAGGTGTATGCGACCTTATAGGTCAGGCCGCTTGCGCCGCTCACGGCCAGCGTTTGCTGTACCCCCAGGGTGCCGTTTCCGGCTGACAGCGTGGCATTCCGGGCAATCTTGTTCAGCGTTCCAGAGCCGTCGCCACTGTACGTTCCCCGGTACGTTCCGCCCCAGGTAAAGCCGAAGGTCTGACTGAACGAAAAGCTGAATGTCTTGCTGCCGTCGCTGTTGTGGTAGATCGTCGTGGAACCGGTCGCCAGGGTTTTCGTGCTGTTTGCACCGACACTCCAGTTTGCCGTGCCGGAATAACTCTGACCGTTTACCGTAACCGACCACGGGTGTGATCCGCTATATGTAAATTTGCCGTAGGCGTCGGCAGCCAGCCACATTTCCCAGTATATCGTGGTTGAATTTCCCGCTATTGATTGCGATGTTTGCTGCCACTTGAACCACAGCGTATGGTTTCCTGTGACGTATACCGACGTGCTTCCGCTGCTTGCCATTTAGCCCTCCTCAACGTAACCACAGTTTACATTTCCATTTCCATCTTTCACGATTTGGTAGCCCAGCAGGGTCAACGACTTTGTGATCATCAGCTCCGGCGTCAGGGCGCGGCCCATTGCGTCGAACTGCTGAACCGGTACACCGTTTACCATTATGCTGATCATGTCACTGTCGATAATAACCTTGTTCGGGTTGTCAACCTCTCCGATCGTCAGGCCGTTAATGTCAAAAGTGAAATACTTGGTTATGGTTCTGAATTTCTCTTGCAGGTCGCTGTCCACGCCCTCGATCGTCTGGTTTGTCTGCGTGAATTTCAATGTCATTTCATCGGACAGTAGTTTCAGCGCGGCGTCCATTTCCTCCTTGGTCGCCAGCCCCTCTGTTACTGTCTTTGAAACGGACAGCTCTATTTCATCCCGCATGGCCAGAATCGTCGATTTCATTTCCGTTGTGGTGGAGTATTCCACCAGGCGGCCGTCTGTGTAGTTCTTGGCATCTGCGGCGGCGTCCTCGGCTTTCTGGGCGGCGTCTTTTGCCGCTGCCTCCTTGGCTGCTGCTTCCGCCGCTGCCGCGTCTGCGGCACTCTGGGCGGCCGCTGCTTCAATGGCTGCCTGTTTGGCTGCTTCGGCTTTTGCTGCTGCGTCCTCGGCGGCGTTTTCCTCTGCCGCTGCCGCGTCCTTTGCGGCTTTGTCGGCGGCTGCCTGGGCATCCTTGGCTTTCTGGGCGGCGTCGGCTGCGGCGGTATTCGCGGCGTCAGAGGCTGCCTGGGCGTCCTTGGCTTTCTGGGCGGCGTCGTCGGTAGCCTCCTGGATCATCTTCACGCTTTCGTCAACTTTTTCGATTGTTGCGTATTTCTCGGAAACAGACAGGTCGATCGCGTCCTTTGCCACCTTGATCGCGGCGTCCATTTCCTTAGTGGTGGAATAGTCTACCAGACAATCGTCTGTATACTTCTTAGCCGCTGCGGCGGCGTCCTCGGCTTTCTGGGCGGCGTCTTTTGCCGCTGCCTCCTTGGCTGCTGCTTCCGCCGCTGCCGCGTCTGCGGCGCTCTGGGCGGCCGCTGCTTCAATGGCTGCCTTTTTGGCCGCTTCGGCTTTGGCTGCGGCGTCGGCCGCTGCGTTTTCCTCCGCTGCGGCGGCGTCCTCTGCTGCTTTGTCTGCGGCCGCCTGGGCGTCGTCGGCTTTCTTGGCCGCTGCGTCAGCGTCCGCCTTTGCCTGATCGGCGGCGCCCTGGGCGGCTGCGGCGTCGGCGGTGGCCTGATCCGCTTTTCCCTTCACTTCATCCACCTTTTTCTCTACCAGTTCTGTCGTCGCGTACTTCTGCGATATAGCCAGGTCAATCGCGTCGGTTGCCACCTTGATCGCGGCGTCCATTTCTTCGGTGGTGGAGTATGCAAGCAGTACCGAGTCAGTGTGTTCATTCGCTGCGGCCTCCGCAGCCTTCCCGGCTTCCTCTGCCGCTTTCTTGGCGGCTGCGGCGTACTCCTCGCCTTCACCCTTGGTCACATAGGATTTCGATACTTCCAGTTCGATCGCGTCAGACATTGCGCGGATCGCTGTTTCCACTTCTTCCTTCGTATAGTAGGTATTTGTCAGCTGTTCCCGGATCGTTTTTGACGCCACCCGGATTGCTTCCTTCTTCGCCAGGTCGTCCCCGGACTTTTGCAGCTGTGCAAACGTCTGGGGCACGTTGGAAAACTCCGCTTTGTTCTTTTCTGGGTGCCCGGCGTATTCGTCCAGCTGGACGATCCGCTGCTTGATCCATACGCCTATGCTTTCCGACGCCAGAATGACAGTGTCGCCCAGGTCGTAGTCAAGTACAGCGTATTTTTCCGACTGCTTCGCAAGGTCTACCACGTCGCCGGTGTAGGCCGTCACAGGGCGGCTGGCTTCTTCCAGTCGGGCCACAGCGTCGTCGTACAGGCTCGTTGTGTTGGTGTACCGTTCGTCGCGCCAGATCGCCGTGATCGTCTTGGGCGAATACTGGTGATTTTCGATATAATCCTTTTCACCCACCCACAAATGCAGGCCGTCTTTTCCGATCGGTATGATCTTGGTAAAGAATCCATAGCTGGATTCTTTCACCCCCAGGCTGCGCAGGTTTAACCGCTCATAGAAATACACGCCTTTATCCTGGCCACGCTTTGTGGAGAAATACAGGCACTTTTCCAGCGTTTCGATTCTGATTTCTACCTTGTAGGTGCTTACCACGTCTTTGACGATTTCCCACGCCGTTGTATCATCTTCCGCCCGGATCGTCCGGCGCTTTGTAATGTCCTCCGCTACGCTGCACCGCCACCCTGTGTCGGCCAGTGCCAGCTCCATACACTCCTGGATTGTCTTTTCTACGGTTTCAAAACCGTTCAAAAAAACGGCACCTTCCAGGGCTTCGATATTCAGCGCCGCCGCCACGCTGGTCATAGTGGCCCGTGTCTTGCGGTCTACTGACTTAATCACATATTCCTGACGCTCCGTCCTGACGTAGCCCTCGGTTTTGATCTCCGCCTCTGACGCGGCTTTCCGCGGATAGCTAAATTCAAGGCTTTCGTCGCCGTCCGACAATGTCCTGCGGACGTGCTGGCCGTCCACCTTTTCCAGGCTTGCGACGTGAACGTGGGCGCTGTTGTAAAGTTCAATCATTGGCCGCTCCTTACATCCACGCCGGGATATATCGGACAACGACCGCAGCGGCGGCCGGTTCCCACGTCAGCGTCGTTTCTTCTTCCAGGATCGGGAACGCCTGCATTTCCACGTCCTGCATTTTGTTGTTTCCGTTTTCCAGCACCAGGCCGTCTTCGGAAATGGTCACTGTTACGCCCGCCGTCAGATTCTTCACGGCGATTTCCTTGGCAAACCCTCGCAGCGTCACCAGCTGCGCGTCCTCCGGCGTTGTGATCTCCACCGTACACGGGCGGCGGCGGCTCCCCTTGCGGGTGATCGGTAGGCCCTGCGTGGCCTCGACCGCTTCTTCCTCGCCCACCATGTAGCCGTCCAGCTCAATCGTCAGCTTGTAGGCCGTTCCGCTCACCGTCTTTGCGACGGTTGACTTTTGCAGGCGGCCCAGATACCAGCCCTCGTAGCCGTCCAGCGCTACCTTCTGCGGGCCATCCAGTAGCCCGCAGAAGTCGGAAATATTCCGCATGATCTCGTTTCGGCTGCGGCCCTTGAACAGGATCACGACTTTCACGCTTCCGCATTTCTGCGTTGTCGGTAGGTCGATCGGTTCCATGAAGTCGTCCGGCCATTCGTAGCTGCTGCCGGTCTGCGGCAGTTGGAACTCGACCGTCAGCTGCTTCGCGCCGTAGTCTTTCGCGTTGTGTGTGCCAATCTTCATGTTCCTACCTCCTTACCGTATTTTCTGCGCTTCTTCCACCATCGCGTCGGACACTCTGACGACCGTATGGGCGGCGATTTCGTCGCCGTCCAGCGTCACATAAACGTAGACTATCCGGCCGGCCTGCCCGTACTGTGCCAGTTTTTCGTCCAGGGTATTATTCAGCTGCCGATAGAACGGCCGCAGGGGCAGGATCGCTTCGGGGCCATCCTCTCCGCCCGCCAGGGCCGTCTGGCCCGCCACACCGAACATTGTCGGTTCTACCATAATGCCGCCCGTCTTATACCAGGCGATAGAGAAGTGCGGGACGGACGGGGGGCTGATACTGAAACTGCCGGAAATGGACAGGTGCGGCAGCTTCAAATGGGGCAGGCTCCAACTAAAGTTAAAAGCCGATTTTATGCGGTCGATCACAGACCGCACTGTAGAAAGTGCGCTGTTAATCGGTGTTTCGATTGCGGACTTGATCGCGTTCCAGGTGGACGACGTGGCACTTTTGACAGCGTTCCACGCAGAGCTTACCGCAGATCGGACAGAATCAACGGCAGAGCTTACCGCAGACTTTGCCGCATTGATCGGCGTGGAGATTGCGGCCTTGATTGCCTCCCACGCCGCGGTCGTCGTGCTTTTGACCGTGTTCCACGCAGCGCTGACGACTGACTTCACAGCAGCGGTCACAGAGCTTACCGTGGCTTTCGCAGCGTTCAGCGGCTTTTCTACGGCCGTTTTAACAGCGTTCCATACTGTTGTGGTTGCTGTTTTAATCGCATTCCAGGCGGCCGTCACGGCAGCCGTAACAGCGTTTACTGCTGTATCTACCGCCGACGTGATCGCGTCCCAGGCAGTCTCCAGGGTTTCGTGGCAGTTCTCCCAAATCATCCGCCACGGTAGGGTAATAAGCTGTACCGCTGCGCTGATCAGCTCCTCAACAAACAGGACGCCGACCTGCACCACATTTTTAATGGTTTCCCATGCGGTCGTGACTGCCGAAACAATGCCGTTCCAGATATTCGAGAAAAACGTCTTGACGGCCGACCACGCGCTGTTCCAGCTGCTTCCAAACCACCCTAGGAAGGCGTCAGCTGCGCCCTTCAAGGTGTTCAGCACGTTCTCGAACGTGCTGGATATGTAATCCCACAGGGTAGCCCACACGGCTTTCACCGATTCCCAGGCGCCCTCGAAGTTTCCGCTGAACAAGTTTATAAAAATGTCCAGAGTGTTCAGGATCACGCCCGTTGCAGCTGTCAGAATGTTGCTCACTTGCTGGAATGCGCCCTCGAATACAGGCGCCAGCAGCTCACAAATTCCATTCCAGATCGTAGAAATAGCGCTACCTACCGCCTGGAATACCGGTGCCAGGCTTTTCAGCCGGTCAGAAATTCCTTGAATGAATCCGCCGACTGTTTCCTTGATCTCCGACCAGATCGCGGTGATCGCCGCCCTGAACTCCTCGTTGGTGTCCCATAGGTGCTTGAATGCCGCCACCAGCAGGCCGATCGCAACGACCACGGCCACCACCGGCGCGGACAGGCCACCGATTGCTGCCTTTACCGCGTTCATCACCGGCGTCAGCTTTGCCATAGTGTCATGCACTCCGATAATTGCTTTCAGAACGCCGGACACGGCCAGCATTGCCGGGCCGATTGCCGCCACGACCGCGCCGATCGTGACGACCATTTTCTTTGTCGCTTCGTCCGTGTTGTTGAACCACGTCGCCCACTCCTGGAACGCCGCGACGACCTTCTTCACAGTCGGCATTAACAGATCGCCTATCTGAATAGCGATACCTTCAATCGTAGATTCCAGGATCGTGATTTGCCCTTGCAGGTTGTCCAGTTTAATGTCTGCGGCCGTCTGTGCGGCGCCATCTGCGCCATAAATCGCCGTTGTCAGCTTTTGGAAGTCCTCCTCGGACGCATTGGCGATAGCCGCCCACCCGGACATAGCGTCTTTTCCGAAGATCGCGGACAGGGCCGCCGCCTGCGTCGTAGAATCCAGGTCGCCCATGGTCTGCCGCAGCAGCTTCATGGTCGCCATCATGTCCACGCTGCCGTCCGAGGTTGTCTGGATCGAGAACCCATACGAATCCATAGCCGCCTTCATTTCTTTCGTCGGCTTCACCAGGTTCGACAATCCCGTTCTTAGGGCTGTACCGGCGCCACTGGCTTTAATGCCTGCATTGCCCATCAGCCCCGTAGCGATCGCGGCGTCCTCGATCGACACGCCCAGGGTGCCACAGATTGCGCCCGCGTACTTGAATGTTTCGCCCATCATGGAAACGGACGTATTCGCATTGTTTCCGGCCGCCACCAGGACGTCGGCAAAGTGGGCCGAATCTTTCGCAGCCAGGCCGAAGGCCGTCAACCCGTCCGTGATAATGTCAGACGTTGTGGCCAGCTCCTCACCGCTTGCCGCTGCTGCGGACATTACACCGGCGATACCGTCCAGCATATCCTGGGTAGTCCATCCGGCCATAGCCATGTATTCCATGGCCTGCCCGGCCTCCGACGCAGAGAACGCCGTGCTGCTACCCATCTCGATCGCCTTGTTGCGCAGCTGATCAAATTCGTCAGCCGTTGCGCCAGAAATAGCCTTTACTGTTGACATCTGGCTATCAAATTCCGCGGTCGTCTTTACGGCTGCTGTGCCGACGCCAACGATTGCAGCGCTGACCACGGACATTTTACGGCCCACGTTGTCCAGGACGTCTGCGGCCGCTTTGGCGTGTGTGGCGAACTCCTGCCACTTGGCCTCTTTCAGCTGCTCGTTCGTCTTTTTCAGCTCGCCCTCCAACTTGGTCAGGGCTTCCTTCGACTTGTTTGTGGCTGCCTCCTGCTTGGACAGCTTTTGCTCGGTCTGGGCGACCTGATCGGCTGCCTTCTTTTCTTCCTGCTGTAGGTCGGCCAGCTTTTGCTTCAATGCCTGCGTTTCGGCGCTGTTTTCGCCGGTCGTCGCGGTGCTTTGTTCGATAGCGGCCTTTGTTTTATCAATAGCGGCTTGCAGTTCCGCCTGTTTCCCTTTCTGCTCTGTCAGGGTTTTCTCAAGGCGCTGCTGCTCCGTTTCATTCAACTTGACTATATCCGTCTGTGCGGAGATTTTCGCCTTTAGCTCCTCTGTCTTGGCTTTCAGCGCATCCTGTGTGGAGCCGAACAGCTTGGCCTGTGTAGAGGCCAGGCTGTACTCGCTCGACAGTTCTTTCATGGATAGCACCGCCGCCTTCATGGCTTGCTGAAAACTGGAACTATCCGCCGTAACTTGTGCCCGGACGTTTGACACGGTGCTATCCTCCTTTCTTTTCCGGCTGGTGGTCGATTTCCCACTTCAAGTGTTCAATCAGCGGCACCAGCTCCTCCTTCATGGTTTCGGTGTACGATTGGCGCATGATCTTGATCGACGCCTGGGTGATCACTTCCAGGCTTTCCAGGCAGGTCGCCCAGAAATTGGCGGGGCTGTTATCGGTGTAGCCTTCCTCTGCGTCGTAGTCGTCGAACACGCTGGCCTCCTGTTCTATCGGCGGTTCGTCTGATAGGACGGAGAAGGCAGGAAAGACAATCTCCTGCATAACAAAATGAAGGGCCTTCGCAGCGGTCACGACCTGGACGACAGGCGCCCGCGCTGCTTCCTGCACACGCAGGCCCCCGTAAACGTCCGCCAGCAGGCGCGTCATAGCCCGGACGGCAGCTCTTGCGCTGTCCCCGGTCTGCTCCATATCCCGCATGATCTCCGCGTAGCGCTTCGCCTGCTGCACCGTGACGCGATCACTGACGCAGCAGACCGTCCCGCGCGGCGTTTCGATCAGCAGATCATCAATCACGCGCCATTCGTAAAATTCTTTTTCAAATCCTCAATGGAATGGTTTACCTGCTTCATCAACACCGACTCGACCGCGGAAAACTGCACGATCACCTCACCAGGCGCCACGCCGTTCTCCCCCAGCAGATCGTCGCAGGTAAACTTGTCGCCGTACAGTTTGCACAGGCAATCAGCCATTGCATAGAAGTCGCTGCGGGTGTACATTTCCTTGGCGGCGATAGGCTCCCGGACGTCCAGGTATTCCAGATATGCTGCGGTCGATACCTGGGGCAGCTCATAGGTCACGCCGTCCACCGTGATCTTCGCCTGAAACTCCTTCATGCTGCTGCCCCCTTACTTCGTCACCGCTGCGGTGGTCTTGGCTGCTTGCGTTTCGACGGCGTTATATTCCTGCACGGCGCTAAACCACTTCTTGATTGCTTCTGCGGCCTGCGTGGCCTCCGCGGCAAGGTTGGATTCATCCACGCGGATGCGGAACAAGTGCTTTTCCTGGGCGGTGGTGTCCACCGTGATCTTGTCAGCCTTCTTGCGCTCATAGAAAGAGGCGGTCAAGCTGCTGGTCTGGGTGTTCTTCTTGTCCTCGATCGTCTTGTAGGTTTCGCTCTGGCCCTTGTTGAATTTGCCGCAATAAAACCACACGAACTCGTATTTGCCGTTCAGCTGGCGGGTTCTGTAGCCCAGGGCCAGCTCTGCCGGTTCATCCTCTGCGGATTCAACCAGGAAGCCGTTCTGGTACAGTCTGTTCCACACCAGCGCCCGATCCTGGGGCGCCAGGGTGTTCACTTCCAGTTCAACGTCCGTGCCGGTGTACTGGGTCAGAACTTCCTCCGTTCCGTCCTCGCTGTAGATCGTTTCGCTGGAATAGTTGTCGGTAATGTTCGCGTTGATTGCGCGGGCGAACTTGATCGGCGTTTCCGCGGTGTAGGCGTTTTCGTCGTTCTTGGTGACTTTCGCCATGTAAATGTCTTTCAGGCCGCAGCGGCGGCTTCTGGTGATCGCATTCTCACTCATGCGTTACTTCCTCCATGTATTCAAATCTTTGCGGCAGCGCGTAGATCGTGCCGTCGTTTATCGTTTCGTCCTGATCTTCCGCCTGCCATGTAAAACCCGCGGCAAGCATAAGCCTTTTAACCCTTGCCGCCAGGGCCTTGTCGTCCGCCGTCGAAAAGATCGTCACCTGGACATATCCAACTTCAATTTCTTCTTCGTCGTCGCTGTGGGCCTCTGGGGCGGCTCCTGTAGCCCATAGGGTCACGTGCGTTTTGTGCAGTGCGGCGTCATACCATCCTTGCTGTACCGGTACGCCTTCCGCCACGATCGGCGCCAGGGCGTCGGCTGCAATCTTGATAATGTCCACGGCTACCTCCCAATCTTTGCGGCCAGAAATGCCTCGTACTCCTGGCGGGCAATGTCTGTGATCTCACCCTCGACAGCGGCGCAGGCAGACTGGACAAATTCCCGCGCGGACATTTTCGTGGTTCCCCAGTTGACGAATTTCATGTAGAAATATTCCGAATTGTCGGACAGCTTCCAGCCGACCTCCGCCGAAACTTCTGACCCCTTGGATTTTCCCGGCTTAATCGGTATGTTCTCTTTGGCGTGGCCTCCCGGCCTGCACCCGCTCTTGCCGGATTTTGCATTATTTCCGCTCTTTGGCACCCGTTCTTTCATAGCGTCGTGCAGCACATCCGCGCCACGCTTCACTATTCTGCGGTTTACTGCGTCCAGCTCTCCGGGGGCTGCGCAGTCCTCGCAAGCCTTTAGCAGTTCGTCCAGGCCGACAAATGTTAAACCCACTTTCATCAGTCAGCCCTCGACGCAAGAAAGCGGATGAACCCAGACCGCCGCCTGGAATAGTCAGCACCAATCAGGTCGTAGTCTACGCCCCGGAACATCACGCGGAACTGCTTCTGATTTCGCCGGATTTCCTCCACCCGGCAGCACGTCCGCACTTCCAGGGTTACGGCGTCCACCAGCCCCCGGTTCTGGATTTCGACCCGCTCGGTCATTGACTGGCTTGGCAGGTCAGCCCAGGCGGTGTAATAATCCGCCCAGGCGTCAACCTTTCGGCCTTCCACGGTTTCCTGCTTCCGCTGCCGGAATATTACTCGTGCGTTATCCATTCGCCGCTCCCGCCTTCCGTTCGTAGATTTCAGACAGCAGCATGGATGCGACCGCCGCCTTCATTTGTTCTGCGTCTTTGGCGTATTTCTCGCGGTCGTCGTACACGCTCTTAACACTGGCGGCCAGAATGATCTTTTGCCGGGCTGTCATTTTCTCCGGCTCAAATCCCGGTATCAGTTCTCCCATGGTCTGCGCTGCGGCTTCGATCATCACCTGCACCAGGTCGTCGTCGTCCTCGTAGTCGATACGGGCGTAGCGCTTGACCAGGTCAAGCGTTTTCTCCATGGTCGCCTCGGTCATGGCTTTAGCCCTTGACCTCGATCTCAATCACGCCCTTTACAACGGCGCCGCTGTCCGTGCCCACGACGTCGAAACGGTCGCGGACTTTCAAGCCGGTCTTGTCGTCCTCCCAGAGGTCGCCCGCCACGGTAGAAATGTCCAGGCTGATCTTGTCCCGGTCGAACAGGGTCACGGCGTCCTCGGTGCAGCCGCAGAAAACAGGAACAGTGGTGTAGTTCTTGCTACTGGCACTCTTGGTGCCGTTTTTAAGTACCTTGTTGGACAGCTTCACGACGGGGTATTCACCGAACAGCAGCTTCTGCGTCGGCTTCGTGGGGTCGGGCTGAAGCAGGTACTTCCCGTCGCTGTCTTTCAGCTTATCCAGGTAGTTGTAGCCGGTCTGGTTGGTGATCACGCGGGCCTGCTGCGCGACGGCAGGATCAAGGACGACGTTGAAAATATCTTTCAGATCGTCCAGGCTTGCCACGGAATAGGTGGTTTCACCCACCAGGGCATTCAGCGCGGCCAGAATTTTGGCGTTTCTGGTTGCGCGGGACTTCTTGGCGATCCACTTGGACAGATACGCCAGAATGTTCTCCGCGGTATCTTCCAGCAGCTCCGCGGTAACTTTGAGAATGCCGCCGTACTTCTTGATCTTGTAGGAAATGGAGCGCAGCTTCGGGGTCGCCTGCTCCTGGAACTTGCCGCCCTCCTCGACCTCCGGCCATTCGGTGGTATCTGCGTCAGCCTCGATCACGCGGCTGCCGGTGTTGGTGCTGACGTGTTCCACGTTGACGTACAGTTCCAGGTCGTCAGCGGTTGCCCTGCGCAGCTCGTGGATCGTGGTTGCAATATCCTGGGGGACGGTCAGGCCGCCGTCCTCGCCGGTGTCTGCGCCGCTGGTTCCCTGGCCGTCATGCTCTCGCAGTTCGTCGTGGATCGCAGCGTCGCGGCGAAGGATATTCACGGCATTTTCAGGGGCCTTCTTGCCCTTCATTCGGGCGCGGATAGCCGCCACCAGAGCGCGGCCTACCTCTTTCGCGGTCGGTGCTTCTCCGCCGTTATCGCCTGCGCCGGGTTCCTGGCGGCCGTGTTCGGCACCCTCTCCGGGTGCGCCTTCGTCTGCGTCCAGGTCATACAGCAGATCGAACTCCCGCTGCGCAGCGACCAGCTCCTTCTTCTTGGCCTCCGCTTCGTCCAGCTTACCAGCAGCAGCCAGGTCTTTCACTTCGGCCTTCAAGGTGTTCGCCTTGTTCAGCAGCTTTTTCAGTTTCTCGTTCATTTTTTTGCTCCTTTCACTTCGTACCGTACAGGTACAGGTCATTCAGCAGGTCGTTTTCCCGCTTTTTTCTGTTTGCTTCTTCTTTGGCACTCTGTTTCAGTTCGTTCGGCAGGTTTTTATAACTGCCGAACAAATCACTTGCCGCAGCTGCGGCGGCCGGGGCGTCTACCGCTGTCAGGACAAACCACTGGGCGGCCTTTTCGCCCCGCATCCAGGTTTCCGCCTCCATCAGTGCCGCGATTTCCTCTCGCGTAACGCCTTCCGCCGTTGCCGTCATGTAAACGTCAAGGATAGAATCCCGTGCTTCGTCCAGCTGGTCCGCCACCTCTCGCAGCTGCCGGGCGTTGCCTGTTGCCCATGTCCAGGGGTCGTGGATCATCACCTGGGCGCCGGTGTTTACCACCCGTTCGTCGCAAGCCATCAGGATCACCGACGCGATACTGGCGGCCATGCCGTCCACCTTGCCGGTTTTCCGGCCCTGGTGCCGTTTCAGCACGTTATAGATTGCAAGCCCGGCGAACACGTCACCGCCTGGCGAATTGAAATAAATGGTCAGCGGTTGGTTCGGGGATAGCCCCGCCACAAAGTCCGCGATCTCCTGGGGGTAGTTTCCGCCGAACCAGGCCGCGGTCAGTTCATCATCTACAATGTCGCCGTACAGGTACAGCTCCGCGCAGGTTGCCTGGTTTACCATTTCGATCCTGCCGAACGTCTTGACCTGGCCCCGGTCTTTTGCTTTCAGCTCATAGCGTTTTCTAATCGTTGCCACCTTCTCCACCTCCTTTCTGGTTGCCGCCTGGCGGCTGCTGCGTGGTCGTTGTATCTGTTCCTGTTTTCTTGTTCACCACGTCCAGCGGGGTCATGCTGCCGTTTACAATCGGCCGGTCGCCACCCTCGACGCCCTCCAAGTCCAGCTTTGCCCGTGTCTCGTTGATCACATAGATACCGCTGTTTACGGCCATCGTGAAAACTTCCATTTGTGTTTTGCTGTCCGTTCGCAGCAGTACCTTCTCGTTCAATTTCGCGTATTCGTCGCCTTCAATCATGGCATTTTCGCCCAGAATGATATAGCCGACTTCTTCTTCGTACAGCTTCATAATGAACAGCATTGTTTCCGTCAGGAAAGAAAGCTGCTGCATTTCGCTGTTCGCGTAGCTGCTCTTTTCGTAGTCGTTTATCTGGTTCGGCTTCACGCCGAACGCCCCGGCAATTTGTAGGGCGGTGTACTTCCGCAGCTCAAAGAACTGCGCGTCAGTCAGCTTAATGTCCAGGGGCGTCAGCTTCATGCCCAGGGGCACCGGCATAATACGGCCGGTATTCTTCGGCCCGTTGCCGAAGTCCTCGAACGCCTGCCGGAGGGCTTCTTTCGCCTCCGGCGACAATGTGCCGGTGTATTCCAGCGTTGCCTTCGCCGTCATTCCCTGCTCATACAGGGCCTCCATGTACTTCTGGGCCGACTTGCTGCCGCCGATCGTGTTCCCCAGGATTTCCTGGACAGGGCGCCCCACCAGGCCATTGAACGTGTGGGACGTCGGAACATGGATCACGTCACGGCGCCGGAATACCGTTTTCTTTCCGCTGTATGGGTCTGTGTACAGATACCAGACCTGCCCGGCGTTCTTAAAAATTCCGGCGTCGTCCACCAGGACTTTCACGCAGTTTGACGGCATGATCCACAGGTTTTCTACCGTGTAGGTTCCGCCGTACTTTTTCCGCCGCAGCTTGCGCTCCACGTAGGCGTAGGCGTTCCCGTAGTGGTTGCGGTTCATCTCCATGACCGCCCAGAAAATAGTCGGCGTCATGTACGGGTTCGGGCGTACCTTCAAAACGCGGATTACGTCGGCCTTTTCGCTTTCCGTCACGCCGTTCTTTGTCCGTTTGAATACATTCCACGGCATTTTTCCCATCGTTTCGGCCAGTGTTTTAAGGCAGGTGAAATAGGTGATTTCCGACCACACGCCGCGGCGGCTGCCGTTATCCAGCAGCCAGTCCCGGAACGACCCGTCTGAAAAACTTAGGGTGCGCTCTGCGCTGTTTCGCATTCTGCGCCGGTTCCAGGGCATGGCCGCAATTGCCTTTCTGATCCATTCAATGGTTTTCACTCGTTTATGCTCACCTTCTTCGTGCTGTGTTTAGCGTACATTTTCAGCCATTCGTCCACGATCTCCTCGGTGGTCTGGACAGTGTCGCCGCACATGGCTACTTTCCAGGCGTCGATCAGTGCGTCGATCGGGTCAATGCGCTGCGTGGCCTGGTCTTTGTCAATCTTGATTTCGCCGTAATTGTTGGAGATCGTCCTGGCGTTTGCTATCGACCATGTCAGCAGCTCCTCGCCCCGGTTGTACTCGACGTTTCCGGCCTCGATTTCCAGCCGCAAGTCCTCCGTTGGATCAGATAGGGCCTTCGCCGTCTGGTGTATCTCTAGGCTGTCATACCCGGTCGCTTCCAGGTCTTGCAGGAATGCCGAGGCGTTGTGTGGGTCGTAGCAGATCAGCCGCGGCACCAGGCCGAAGGCGTCCACCATGGCCTGCATATACGCCAGAATGTAGCGGTAGTCCGTTTTTATGCCGCCCATGGTTTCGGTCACTGTGATCAGTTTGTGATCTACCCACACGTCATACGGTGCCAGGTCGGTGTCTATATGTTCCTGTACCCGCTTTGCGGGCATGAAACTATGGGAATGGATGAAATACTTTTTCTTTCCGTCCACGTAGAACGGGATAACGAAAACGATCGTTGTCAGGTCGCCGCCGCTGGACAGGTCAAGGCCCACATAGCACGGGCAGCCACGGAACGCTGTCAGGTCGCGGTCGCTTGCGCAGCTCTTCCACATTTCCATATCCCGCAGGTATGTGTGGTTAGACCACTGAATCCATTTGTTCAGCTGCTTGACGATGAAGTCCCGCAAATCTTCTCCGCCCATGTCCCGTGCCGTCGTTGCGATCGGCACCAGGTTTTCCAGGGCTTCCTGGTCGTAGGCCAGGGCCGGGTTTGCTTTGATCCAGTTCTCCGGCAGCCAAATGTCGTCGCCTTCGTCCAACTCCGCGATATAAATAAATTGGCTGTCTACCCGTGTAGCGCCTTGCAGAATCCGCTTGCAATGCTCGTACAGCTTGAAACAAGGGGCGTTAAGGTTAAAGCCCGCCGTTGTGATCACGCTGATCAGGGCTTGCTTCATCTTCTTTATGCCACCCTCGCAGAGCTTGTACATCTGGTTTGTCGGGTGCGCGTGGTATTCGTCAACGATTGCCATGTATGGCCGGTGTCCGTCCAGGCTTTTTGTGTCGCCGGAAATGGAGCGAATCACGCCGTTCGTGATCAAGCATTCAATCGTGTGGTTGTGGTCGTGAATCTTAAAGCATTCGTCCAGGTCTTTGTCGGAACGGATGAATTTCTTTACTTCGTCGAACACAATGTCCGCCTGATCCTGCTTTGTAGCGGTGCAGAATATCTTCGGGTACTGGTAGGCCGTGAAATTACCGTAATAGCAGGCCAGGATTCCGTTCAGAAACGATTTGCCGTTCTGTCTGCCCAGCTGGACATAGCTGGTTCTGAAACGGCGGTAGTTGCCCTCTTTCTTCTTCCAACCGTTCAGGCTTCCCAGAATGAAGCATTGGAACGGGTAAAGGTGTATTTTTTCTCGTTCCTCGCCCTCTGCAATTTCCAGTTCTTCTGCAAAATCAATGATTTCATTGGACGCTGCAACGTCGAACCAGTAGACAAACGGCGCTGTTTTGCTGGCTTCCAGGTCGTCCATGTGCCGCTGACACGCTTTTTTTACCAGGGCGCCCGCGTTGATCCGCCCGGCTAGAACGTCTATCGCGTACTGTGTGCAGCGATCCGTCATGCTTCACTCGCCGCTTTTTCCTTTGCGTACTTTAGGAATTTGTTTGTCGGCGCCTCCTCTTTGGCCTTTGGCGCCACCAGGCGGCAGCGCCCGGCGATTGTCAGGCCGAAGTCTGTGGCGCCCTGGCGGCATTGCCGCCACAATCTGTCCTGCTGCTGCATTAGGTCGGCCCGTTCCTGGTTGACGACCCGCTGCGTTTCCACGATCTTCTCGCCTGTTTCCGGGTCAATCTCCGGCTTTCCATCCAGCCCCACCTTGTAGCGCCGTACCTCCACCATCACCGGCAGCGCGTCGATCTCCTTGGTCATGTCGATATAGTCGGATTCAGTCTTTACCAGGCGGGCCAGTGCTTCGCAGTCCAGATTGGTCATTATTTTCAGATCAATCAGCTGCGCGGACAGCTCCCTAAACCGCTTTTTCTGCTGCTTGGTCAGCCAGGCAGGCGGGGTGACTTTGTCGGCGTCTGGGTGCAGCTCTTGGGCCTCCCGCAGGGCGATTTCTGCCTTTGTCAGGTGTTTCTTTCCTTTCGCCTGCAATAGGGCGATCGGTTGCTTTTTCCCCGCCACGTCCTCACCTCCTTCGGTGTCACAATCTGACACTTTCGGCGGATTTCACGGGCGCCCAGGTGCCAGAATTTCAGTGGGGAGTTTTCTCCACGATTGAGGGGGGCGCGACTAATCCGGCAGACCGAAAAACTTTTTCAACCCCCCCAGCCTCCTCGAAGTACCTGGTGCGGTACTCCCGCAGCTGCTTCTGGCAGGCTTCCATGGACGCCTGGCCGCGCTTATACAGCGCCGTGATCCGTTTGTGCGTGTTGGCGTTCAGCGGTATCAAGTTCCACGGATCAAGGCGTTTGTTCCAGTCGTCCTCCAACTCGACAATGTGGTGGACTTCCTCTGCTTGCAGCAGCACTCCCTCCTCGTACAGGGCGACAATGTCCCAGCCGTCGAACACGTCCATTACGCGCGCGCGCATTATGCGCCACGCGCGCGAAACGTAAAAGTCCGCCGACCGCTTGCTTCGGTCTTGGCGGTTGTAAATCATGTGGCGGCTGGCCGCTGTCGCTGCGCACGTATCGCACAGCGCTTGCCCTTGCGGGATCGGGCGGCCGCAGCGGCAAAAGTGCAGCAGCATTTTCTCGTTCTCCCTCGTTGTTTGGCCGCTTCTCGCGGCGCTTGTGGCTGCCTTCTTCCTGGGTTAGGAAAAAGAAAAAGGCAAGCGTGGACAGGTGACTTGTTATGTCTTACTGTCCGCGCTTGCCTTGCGCCATCTGGGCATATTGTATTCCTATGGGCCGATTATTTCGACCCCAGATTTTCCCCACGTTTTCACCAGCGTTTCAGCCCATCCACCCCGAATAACCTGACCGCTATTTTCGCCATCACATCCTTGCACCATCTGGCCGGGCTGTTCTTCCCTGCGTTCAGCGCGGAGGCGATCTCCTCGTAGCTGACGCCCTCGACGTATCTGGCCCGGAATGCCTCCCACTTGTACGCCTGCCCGGTGCTGGTGTATTCCCCGGCCACGTCGGCCATAGCGGCGTCGATAGCCGCCACCATGATCGACGTCCTGATCTTGCTGGACGTTATGCTTTCCAGGTAGGCGTCACCCCAGGCGGTGCTAGTTCCAGGGCCGCCACGCTCCGCATAGTCCTTTAGGGCTTTGTAGTTCGCCATCAGGATCGCCGTATTGTGCAGCATTGCGTCCGCTGCTCTCTGCTGCTGGCGCTGCTCCATAGTGATCACTGTGGCCGTGGCCGTTCGCCGGATCACTTCTTCCAGGTCAGGCCGTTCTTCATCGTTCATATTCTGCTCCTTCCGGCCCGGCCGTCTGGCTGGCCTATTCGTCAAACAGGCTTGTTTGTTCGCTGCGGCCTGCCTTCGCTTCTTCCAGTTCGTGTGCGATCCGGCTGGCGGCTTTTTCGTAGGTGCTGGTCTTATTCTCAAACGCAATCCAGCGGCGGCCGGTTCGGATTGCCGCCACGGCGGCCGTGCCGCTTCCCGCGAAACAATCCAGCACCAGGTCGCCCGGTTGGGTGCTGTCCTCGATCATGCGCTGGAACAGCGCCACGGGCTTCTGTGCGTAGTGCAGTTTCGGGCCGTCCGTCTGCTCTGATCCGCTGGAATACCCCCGCATTTCCCACACGTTGCTACCGCCACGCTTTAGGGCGCTGTCCTTTGTGCCGTACAGCACAAACTCGTGGACGTAGCTGTAAAAGCTGCCCGGCCCGGACATCTTGTTCCAGACGATCACATTTTTCACCGGCAAATAGTCGGCAAAAATGGGATAATAGAACGCATAGCCCCGCCAGTCCATGCAAATGTAAAATTCCCCGTCAGGTGTCAACACCCGGCCCATCTGCTTCGCTAACTGCTGCCAGAACGGCTTCGTGATTTCCAGATCGGAAAAGTCGCCGCGCTGGCCGTTCTGTGTTAGCCCTTGGAAATAGGGCGGGTCTGTTATGATTGCCTTGACGCTTGCCGTTTTGACTTGCCGGATTCCGTCCAGGCAGTCCATGTTGTAAAGTCGGTTTTCTTCCAACATTATGTTCTCCTTGGCCTTATCTCGTTTTGATCGCCTGCCGCAGCATATCGCCGCAGGTTGGGCGCCGTTCTATCGGCGTCCCTTTCGCTTCCTCTACGTCCTCCGACGCATTGCAGGCCGCCCTGGCCGGGCAGCCCTCGCAGATTCCGGCCACTTCCAGCGCCCGGAATGCCCAGGCGGTTTCGTCTTTCGTTCCCGTTATTTTCATAGCTGCGCCTCCAATCCTTCCAGCAGCACGTCGCACACCACAGCGATCAGGGCCGCCACCAGTGCGACCGCCAGGATCACCACGGCGACGGTCTGGATCAGCATTTTCTTGACCGTCAGGAAAGCCGTGTCAATCGCTTCGCAGGCAGTTGTTAAAAGTCCCTTGTCAGCTTGTTCTTTCTCCATGTTGTCCTCCTATACCTCGTTTCCCCAGCAGTCCCAGCCTTCGGCGGTCTGCCGGGCGAATAGTTCCACCCGCGGCACATCACCCATCAGCTGCACGATTCTGTCCCGCGTTTCTGCCGGCTTTTTGCTGTGCTGCTCGACCGGCGCCTGTATGACGCTATGCACCGACGCGCTCACGCGCTTCGGCTTGCCTTTGACGGCAAGCAGGCATATTTCCGGGTTGCTGCGCGTCCAGAATCCTAAACCCCAGAACAGGCGTCCCCCCCCCC
>OLHG01000348.1_pt1 | contig 33111 bp, 36 predicted proteins | sample 1605971 | NCBI WGS metagenome assembly OLHG01 (sample SAMN03283289) | human gut metagenome | biome: human-associated habitat; material: feces | host: Homo sapiens | place: Peru | collected 2012 | reverse complement strand
GTATTGGTAATGGTATATCACTAATCATTATGGCTGGTATTATATCAACTGTACCTAAGATGTTTATTGATACATTTAGTACCTTTATACTAGATGGTAATGGAGCATTATTCTTAGGAATAATTAAGTTTGCCGTTTTCATCTTATTCTATCTTGCAATAGTAGTAGGAGTTGTCTTTGAAGAATGTTCAGAAAGAAGAATTCCTATTCAATATTCAAATAGAACAGCATCTGCTTATGGTGCAAAACAAAATTATATTCCATTTAAATTAAATTCCGCTAATGTAATGCCAGTTATCTTTGCATCAGTAATCTTGTCTATACCAACATTTATAGCAGGTTTACTAGGAGAAGATTCTGGATTCTCAGTATTTGTTACAAAGTATATTAATTATACAACACCTACTGGATTTGTATTATATATAATCTTAATATTTGTATTTGGATTCTTCTATACAAATATGCAAATTAATCCTAAAGAACTAAGTAAAAACTTAAATAAAAATGGTGGTTATATTCCTGGTATTAGACCTGGAGTAGAAACTGAAAAATATATTTCTAGAATATTAAATAGAATTACTTTCTTAGGTTCAACATTTATGGCTATAATAGCAGGTCTTCCAATTGTATTTAGTAGTTTTATAAATACTGGATTACCTACATCAGTATCAATTGGTGGTACTGGAGTACTAATTGTAGTAGGTGTTGCTATTGAGACTTGTAGACAAATAGAAAGTAGTTTAATAAATAGAAATTATAAAGGAGCAAGATAATGAAGAATATTATATTTGTGGCAGCTCCTGCTGCCGGTAAGGGTACCATATCAGCTAAAGTTTGCACTGAATATAATATTCCTCACATATCTACTGGAGACCTTTTAAGAAATGAAATAGCGGCTTCCTCTAAAATAGGTATGGAAATAAAATCCGCTATGGCAAGAGGAGAGTTTGTATCTGATGAAGTTATTACCAAACTTCTAAAGAAAAGACTTGAAGCTAAAGATTGTAAAAAAGGTTTTATCCTAGATGGATATCCTAGAAATATTAGTCAGGCTAAGACTTATGATAATATTTTAAAAGATTTAAATTATGATGAGGGTTTAGTGGTATTTCTTGATATAGATAAAAGTCTTGCTATGAAAAGAGCACTATCTAGAGTAGTTTGCTCTAAATGTGGACTATCTTATAATTTAATAAATAAAGAATATGCTCCACTAAAAGAAGGTATCTGTGATAATTGTGGTTCATCACTTAAAACAAGAAGTGATGATAACGAAGAATCTTTTATAAATAGATTTGATACTTTTATGAAAGAAACTTATCCTTTACTTGAATATTATGAAAAGAAAGGTAATTTACTTAAAATAAAAGTAGATAATATTACTACTGATGATATCTTTGATGAAATAAAGAAGGTAATTAAATAATGATTACAATTAAGAGTGAATATGAATTATCACTAATGAGAATTGCTGGCAGAATAGTATATGATACACATCAGTATTTAAAAGACTATATAAAGCCAGGAATTACAACTGGTGAACTAGATAAACTTGCTCATGATTACATTATTAGTAGAGATGCTACTCCATCATGTCTTGGATATGAAGGATATCCTGCTAGTATATGTATATCGGTTAATGAGGAAGTAGTACATGGTATACCAGGTAAAAGAAAATTAAAAAATGGAGATATAGTTACACTTGATATTTGTGCTTGTTATAAAGGTTATCATGGTGACTCAGCATGGACTTATCCAGTAGGAGAAATAAATAGTGAGAAGAAATATCTTCTAGAACATACTGAAAAGGCTTTATATGAAGGATTAAGTAAAGTTAAAGCTGGAGTACATTTAGGAGATGTATCAAATGCTATTGAAGAATATGCTACTAGTCATAAACTAGGAGTAGTAAGAGAGCTAGAAGGACATGGTATTGGAAGTAATCTTCATGAAGATCCAGGCGTACCTAATTATGGTAAAAAGGGTACTGGTATTATCTTGAAAGAGAACATGACAATTGCTGTAGAACCTATGTTAACTTCTGGTACAAGAAAGATATACTTACTAGATGATGACTGGACTATTATAACAAGAGACAAAAAACCATCTGCTCACTTTGAACACACTATTATTGTAACTAGAGATGGCTATGAAATACTAACAGGAGATGATAATTATGAGTAAAGAAGAACTAATTGAAGTTCAAGGAAAAGTAATTGACAATTTACCTCAAGGAAAGTTCAAAGTAGAACTAGATGGAGGACACACAGTAGTTGCCCATGTTTCTGGTAAAATGCGCATGAACAACATACGTATCTTACCAGGTGATACTGTGGTTATCGCTATGTCGCCATATGATCTAACACAAGGGCGTATAGTATATAATAAGAAATAGGAGGGATGAATAATGAAGGTAAGAGCATCCGTAAAAAAAATATGCGACAAATGTAAAATAATCAAAAGAAATGGAAAAGTAATGGTAATTTGTGAAAATCCAAAACACAAACAAAAACAAGGTTAATAGGAGGAAAAAATAATGGCAAGAATTAAAGGTGTAGATATACCTAACGACAAAAGAATTGAAATATCTCTTACTTATATTTATGGTATAGGAAGACAATTATCAAAAACAATTCTTAAAAATGCTAAAGTTGACTTAAATAAGAAAGCAAAAGACTTAACTGATGATGAACTTTCTAGAATAAGAGCAGAAGTTGAAAAACATACAGTTGAAGGAGATCTTAGAAGAGAAGTTAACTTAAATATTAAAACTAAGATGGAAATAAATTCTTATGAGGGAACTAGACATAAAAAGAATTTACCAGTAAGAGGACAAAGAACTAGCAGAAATGCTAAGACTCGTAAGGGTAAAGGAAAAGTTGTTGCTAATAAGAAAAAATAATTAGGAGGAAAATATGGGAAAATATAATTCAAGAAAAAGAAAAACTAAAAAGAATATTCCTGCTGGTATAGCTCATATTCATTCAACATTCAACAACACAATCGTAACTATTACTGACTTAGAAGGAAATGTTGTAAGCTGGGCTTCTTCTGGAAAACAAGGAGTAAAAGGTAGTAAGAAATCTACTCCATTTGCTGCTGGTATGTCTGCTGAAGCTGCTGGAAGAGATGCAGTAGCTGCAGGTATGAAGAAAGTAAAAGTAGAAGTAAAAGGCTTAGGCTCTGGAAGAGAAGCTGCAATTAGATCATTACAAACTGCTGGATTAGAAATAGAATCAATAACTGATGTAACACCAATTCCACATAATGGTTGTCGTCCACCAAAAAGAAGACGTGGATAATAAAGAAAGGAAGCGTGTCTAATGTTAAAATTTGAAAAACCAGATTATAAGGTAAAAGAATATGTAAAGGATTCTTTCTATGGTAAATTTGAACTTGAACCACTAGAAAGAGGATTTGGAACAACTTTAGGTAATGCACTTAGAAGAGTTATGTTATCATCACTTCCTGGTGATGCTATAACTTCAGTTAAAATAGATGGAGTAGCTCATGAATTTCAAAAGATTGATGGAGTTATCGAAGATGTTACTGCTATCGTATTAAATTTAAAGGGAATTGTACTTAAAAATCATTCTAAGGATGATGATAAAATATTAAGACTTAAAAAAGATACTCCAGGAGTAGTTACTGCTGGTGATATCGAAACTGATGCTGATATAGAAATATTAAATCCTGACCATGTAATTGCTACACTTGTTGAAGGTGGAAAATTAAATATGGAAATGACTATTGGATCAGGAAGAGGATATATAGTAGCAGAAGATAATAAGAAGATACTTGCTCAAAATAATAAGACTAAAGTAGGAGCAATTGCTATTGATAGTTTATATTCTCCTATTGAAAGAATTAACTATGAAGTAGAAAATGCTAGAGTAGGTCAAAATAATAATTATGATAAATTAATTCTTGAAGTATGGACTAATGGTTCAATTACTCCTGAAGAAGCTTTAGCACTAGCTGCTAGAATCTTAATTGAGCATTTTGAAGTATTAACTGAACTTAACTCAATTGCAGATGAAACAGGACTTATGATATCTAAGAGTGAAGACCCTGCTGTTAAGATATTAGAGACTTCTATTGATGATTTAGATTTCTCTGTAAGAGCATATAATTGCTTAAAGAGAGCTAATATTCTTACTTTAAAAGATTTAGTTGATAAGACTGAAAATGAAATGATGAAGATTAGAAATCTTGGTAAGAAGTCATTAAAAGAAGTAATGGATAAAGTTAAAGACATGGGTCTTACATTTAAAGATGAAAATTAATAGAGGAGGTAATTATGGCATATAGAAAATTAGGTAGAGATAATAAACATAGAAGAAGTATGTTAGCTACTTTAACTAAACAACTAATTGAAAATGAAAGAATAGTTACTACTGAAACTAGAGCTAAAGAAGTTAGAAAGAGTTTTGATAAAATGGTAACTTATGGTAAAAAAGGTACTTTAGTATCAAGAAGACTTGCCCTTGCATTTTTACATAATGATAAGAAAGCCGTTGATAAAGTATTTAATGATTTAGCAGTTAGATATAAAGATAGAAATGGTGGTTATACTAGAATTATTAAGATGACTGAAAGAAAAGGAGATTCTGCTCTAGAAGTTATTTTAGAACTAGTTTAATATATAAAGAGATATCTATTAATTTAGGTATCTCTTTTTCTTTCCTCTTAAGCCAAGGTCTTAAGAGGCATAACATAGACCCTAGGCTATGTTATGATAATTATATATAATTAATAAAAAAAACTAACATTTATATAGGTGCTTTTTCTTTACTATTTAGAACTTTTATGATAGTATATTAGATACTTGGAGGATGTTATGTATACAGAATTATTAAATATTATCTATACTTATGTTTTTAATTATAAAGAACCAGATAAACATTTTCTAGAGGATGTTTTAGATATAGCTATTAATAAAGATAATTTAAGAGAATATATTAAGAAAATAGATTATAATTATGATTATAATGCCGCATATGGGTTTACCTCTAAAACACTAAGATTTAATGTTGCTAATATACTTGAATATGCTAAAAAAAGTTTTAATTTTTATAAAAATTCTTATGAACCAATAATAAATATAAGTGATTTAGAAGAATATATTTGTTTATCTTTAATGTTTATTTTAACTATATTACACGAATTAGAACATGCAAAACAAATAAAGACATTAGAAACTACTAATGGTAATACTTTTGAAAAAAGTTTAATTCAAAATAGTCTTGATATAATATCTATTAATCCTGATTTTTATAGAAAAGAGCATGACTTATTTCCTACGGAAAGAATGGCTATTATAAATAGTACTAGTAAACTAATAGAAATATTAAAAATAGATGGTGATTTTTCTTTATTTATAAATGAAGTTTTTAATAAAGACTATAATTGGTTTATTACGAGATATTATATACATAAAAATATACCATTACTTGAATATATTAATATTTCTGGAATTCATCTATATTATGAAGATATTTTAATTAATAAAGAAAATAGTAAAAAACTATTAAGAAGGGTTAAGAATGAAGTTTCACTTGATAATAGAATATTATTTGGTTTACCTATTACTAAAAAAGAATTAACTAAAATAAATAGTAAATGATATAGGAGTAGTATTATGTATGAAGAACTATTGAATATTATCTATACTTATACCATTAATAAAAAAGTACCTGATGATAATTTTATAGATAGTATTATAAGTATAATAATTAAAGAAGAAAAGCTAATAGAGTATGTAAAAAATATAGATTATAATTATCAAAATATAGCCTTAGCCTCTTACTTTTATGAAAGCAGAATATTAAAGTTTAATATAAACAAAATGATTAAAGATTATTCTGATATCTATAAAATACATAAAAGAATATATGATACTAGTTCTGATTATTTTGATAAATACTTATTTATATGTTTAAGTGTACTAGAAGTTATCTTTCACGAAATAGAACATGTTATTCAAAATAAAAAGGCTAATACTTTACCTCAAGATAACTTTGAAAGACAATTAATTGAAATTAATACTATTGCGATAGAAGTATATCCTAGTGTATATAAAAAACATCATGATTTATTTTCTATAGAAAGAGAGGCTAATATAATTAGTTGTAATAAAATAAGAACATTCTTAGATATGTCTGAGATTACTACTAGATATATTATAAATGTTTTTAATAGCAAATATAATAGATTAATAAAAGAATATTATTCAAAGAATAGTTGTCCTTTATTGGAGCTTTTAACTATTACTGGAGGTAAGATATCATATAGTGGTATTTCTATTACTAGAAATAATACTAATAAAATATTAATGAAAACAAAGAGAAATCTTTCTTTAGAAGAAAGATTAATAAAAGGGCTACCTTTAAATAAAGAAGAATATTATTTAATTAAAAATAAGGAGCAGACTTATGAAAAACTTATATGATGAGAGTATAATGTGGGGTACACATGCTAGTGTAAAAAATATTGATAACAAAATATGTCAAAAAGTATATGAAGAATATACTATGACCACTATTAAAGATCATGTTATAGATGAATGGGTATTTAATACTATTAAGAGTTTAGATTTAGAGTCTTTAGTTAAATTATATGATTATGTATTTAATACTATAAGAGGTCAAATAACTAGTTATACTATGGAGTATTATGAACCATTTATCGAAGATATTCTAAATATAGATACATACTATATTATAGATAGTTTTATAAAGATATATAGAGATGTTATAATATTATCAGAAAATAGTATATTAATTGGCGATATGAACTTTAGTAATATAATATTTGGTAAGAATGGTATTAAGGTAATTGATTTTGATAATTATAAAAAGTCTACCCTTAGTAGAAATAAATTAATAGAATTAAATAAAGAAGAACTATGTAGATGTTTTAAAGGGGCATATAGGAATGCTTTATATAACATTTTAATAACTAAATATATTCCAAATAGTATCGGTAAAATGATGGATTTATTTAATCCTGATGTAGATAATTTACCTAGTCATGTTACTAAAAAATTAGTTAAACATCCCAATTTACTACACTTTTTTGAGGATAGAAATGTGTAAACCAATAGTTAATTGTAACTACAGATGTTTACACGTTTTTAATATTCTGATATAATGTAATAAAGTTTATATTATAGAAGGGAGAAGAAAATATAAATTAGCGCCAGACTAGAAATAGTTAACGAGGTATGTAGTTATCGAATTTTCGGCGGATGCTACATTGGGTGTATATGTTCATTAGATTATTATAAAAAACAAAATCAAAATTGTAACAAGATAATAATCATATATATGAGGAGGTTAAAAATTATGTGTGGCATCGTAGGTTATGCAGGAAATAAAAATGCGTTAAATAAAATACTTACAGGTTTAAAATCTTTAGAATATAGAGGTTATGATTCGGCAGGTATTGCTTATATAAAAGATGATGAAATCAAGATAATTAAAAAGGAAGGACCTATTAAAAATCTTGAAGAAAATATAAATTATGATGAGGATACTAATATTGGTATATCTCATACTAGATGGGCTACTCATGGAGAGGCTAATGATATAAATGCTCATCCTCATAGACAGGGTAAAATAACATTAGTACATAATGGAATTATTGAAAATTATGATGAGTTGAAAAAAGAACTAACAAAGAAAGGATATGTATTTAAGTCTGGTACTGATACTGAAGTAGCTGCTGCTGTTATAGATGATGTCTATAATAAAGAGAAAGATATGATTAAAGTATTAAATAAAATTACTCATATTTTAAAGGGTAGTTATGCTTTAAATATTATAAATGATGATTATAAAGATGTTATCTTTGGTATTAGAAAAGATAGTCCTTTAATCGTAGGTATTGGAGAGAATGAAAATGTTCTTGCTAGTGATATACCCGCTATTGTGCATATAACTAATAAATATGTAGTACTTGATAATTACGACGTAGTATATTTAACTAAAGATAATGTTAAGTATTATAATAGGGCAGGGAAAGAAATACAAAAGACAGTAAAAGAGTTTCCTTTAGAAAAGGAAACTATTAGTAAGAATGGCTATGATCATTTTATGTTAAAAGAAATTAATGAAGAACCAGAACTTGTAAAGAAATTACTTAATTTATATACTGAAAATAACAAAGTAAAAGATATCTTTGATATAAAGAAATATAAAAATATTGATATTGTTGCTTGTGGTAGTGCTTCTTTTGCAGGACAACTTGGTAAATATTATATTGAAAAATTTGCTAATATTAGAGTTAATGTATACTTTGCATCAGAATATAGATATCAAACTAATTTCTTTGATAAAGATACTTTAGTTATACTTATATCACAGTCAGGTGAGACTGCTGATACATTGGCATCATTAAAACTAGCTAAAGAGAATAATATTGATACTTTAGCTATAGTAAATAGACACGAATCTTCAATAGCAAGGGAAGCTAAATATGTTATATATACTGAGGCCGGTATTGAAGTTGCAGTAGCTACCACTAAAGCATATCTAGCCCAAGTATTAGTACTATTATTTTTAGCTATTAAAGGTAGTAGTATTGAAGAAGAAACTATTAATAGTTTAAAACTACTTCCTAATATATTTACTAAATATATTAATGAATATAATTATGAAGAAATATCTAAAATAATGGTTAATAAAACGAATATCTTCTATTTAGGTAGATTAGTAGATTATTACTTGGCTATGGAAGGTAGTCTTAAACTAAAAGAAATATCTTATATACATAGTGAAGCCTTTCAAGCAGGAGAATTAAAACATGGTAGTATATCTTTGATAGATAAAGACTTTGGTGTAATCGCAGTAGTTACTGATAAAGAAATTAGTGAAAAAACTATTAGCAATCTAAAAGAAGTAGAGTCTCGTGGAGCAAATATTGTAACTATTACCAATATTAAAGATGATGATTTTTCTAAGTATAAAATATTATTAGATGATTATAATGAGGTTCTAAATCCATTAATGGCAATAATACCTATGCAATTACTTGCTTATAATATAGCTAAATTAAAAGGTTGCGATATCGATAAACCTAGAAATCTTGCTAAATCTGTAACAGTGGAATAAATAAACAGGCTAATTCAGTCTGTTTTTGTGTATAAAAATCCACTTTGCGCATACAATATATGTAGTAATATTGTAGTAAGTATATTGACTTTTACTACTTATTGTGCTAAAATTAATATTGGGAGATGATACTATGGCAAATTTAACCAGTGCTATAAATATTCAAGTTGATAGTGATACCAAAAAACAAGCCACAGATATTTTAAATAACCTAGGCTTAAGTATGAGTACTGCAATTAACATATTTTTAAAACAGGTAATAAAAAGAGATGGCATACCATTTGAAATCGTAAACAATAAACCGAATGAAGAAATGTTAAAAGCAGTTCAAGAAGTAAAAGAAATGATATCACATCCAAATGATTATCCGCGTTATACTAATAGAGAAGATTTAAAGAAAGCATTACTATCAGATAATGAATAACTATAAATATGATGTTCAGTATTCTAACCAATTTAAAAAAGGATTAAAAAAATCATTAAAGCAAGGAAAAGATATTAATAAATTATTAGATATTGTTGACAAGTTAGCAAATATGGAAAAATTGGAACGAAAATTTAAAAATCATAAACTTGTTAATGATAAATACTATATTGATTGCTTTGAGTGCCACATTGATCCTGATTGGTTACTAATATACAAGTACAACGAAAACGAATTAATTCTCTTATTAGTAAATATTGGAAGTCATAGTGAAGTATTTTAAGAATTATATATGATAAACAGGCTAATTTAGTCTGTTTTTTCTATGTAATACATTGTAAACAAAAAGTAAACAATATTGATTTATTAGTTATAGTATGATATTATTAATTTAGCGATAATCAGGAGGTAAAAATACTATGACTTATTTTGATGAAGAATATATTAAATTATTAAAGAGAATATTAAAAGAAGGGGAAGAAGTAGAAAATAGAACTGGTATTAATACTATTAAATTACCAGAACATTACTTTAAATTTGATTTAAGAGATGAATATCCTATTTTATCTACTAAGCAAACATTTTATAAAAATGCTATATTAGAAATGTTATGGATATGGCAAGCAAGTTCTAATGATGTGGAATGGTTACATGAGAGAAATGTTAAAATATGGGATGATTGGATGGTAGACGATGATGGTATATATAGAATATATGAACCAAATACAAAAGATTATAATCCTGATAAGGAAGTAATTGTTATGGACCCACTTAGTGTACCACTTAGTGATCCGTTTGGTGAATATACTTCTTTTGAGCCTAAATATAATGATGAAGGTAAACTAATGACCGCAAAAAGTAGAATACCTGGTAAAAATATTAAAGCTGCTAAATGGTATGGCAAAGGATATGCTGGTACTATAGGTACTGCTTATGGTTATATTACTAAAAGATATGATATGGCAAGATCTTTAATTAACTCTATTAAGAATTGTCCTACTGCTAGAAGAAAAGTCTTTAGCTTATGGCAAAATGAGTTCTTAAGAACAGCAGTTCTTCCATCTTGCGTTTGGAGTACTGAATGGAATATATATAAAGATACATTAAACTTAGAAGTACATCAAAGAAGCTGTGATGTACCATTAGGACTTCCATTTAATGTAACACAATATGCTACATTGTTAAAAATGATTGCACAAGTAACAGATTTAGAACCAGGCTTTGTATCTTATTCTATCAATGAACCACATATTTATGTAAATCAGTTAGATGGTATAAAAGAACAACTTAGAAGAGCAGAAACTTATGAATATTTAAAAGATAAGAGTGAGTTAGAATTACTATGCGAAGAAAGAGGTAATTTACTTCAAATGAAGAACTTAGATAAAAACAGCAAAGAATATCAAATATTAGATTCTGATAATAAAATAATTGATATATTATTAGATCCTAGTACTCCAGAACTTATTCTTAATAAAGAAGTTACTGATTTCTTTGATTTTGATAATTCAAAAGAATTAAGTGATGTTAAACTAGTAAAATATAAGCATATGGGTAAGATACCAATGCCTATAGCACAATAAGGGGGGATATATATGAAAAATTTAGCTTTAATTGCTGCAGTTGGTTATAATAATGAATTAGGACTTGATAATAGATTATTATGGCACATACCTGAAGATTTAACTTTTTACAAAAAAATGACTATGGGTAAAAATATTATTATGGGCAGAAATACTTTTGAAAGTATGCCAGTAAATGCTCTTAAAGGAAGAAACCCGATAGTACTAAGTAGTAAAGATATAGATAGATATGCTGATGTTATTTGTTATAATAATATAGAAAATTTATTAAGAATGATAGAAAATAGTTCTGATGACTTTATGGTTGTTGGAGGAGCAAAAGTATATAAAGAGTTTCTACCTTATGTAGATGTTATGTATTTGACAGAATTATACAAAGAATTTATCGCTGATGCTTATTTTCCTTATGTCGACTTTAGACAGTGGGATAGTATTAAGATTGCAGATTATATGGATGAAAATATTCCTTATGAAAGAAATATTTATGTAAGAAAGAGGATGAAATAATGGGTAAATTAATAGTAATTGAAGGCTCTTGTGATGGGGTAGGAAAAAGTACTCAATATAAACTACTTATAGATAGATTAATTAATGAAAAAAAGTATGATATTACTTCACATCACTTTCCTAGTTATGGAACATATCAAGGTAGACCGGTTGAAGAATATCTTAAAGGTAATTTTGGTAATCATTCAGAATTATCACCTTACTTTGTAAATAGTCTATATGCTCAAGATAGAGCTATTACTTGGGTTACGGGTTTAAAAAGTGAATATGATAAAGGGAAACTAATAGTATTAGATAGATATACTACTTCATCATTAATATATCAATCATCAGTTATTAATGATGTTAAAGAAAGAGAAGCATTTATAGACTATGTTTATGATTATGAATATCATAAACTTGGTATACCTGAACCTGATTTGGTAATCTTCCTTCATGCACCATTTGAAATAACACGAAATCTAAAAGATAAAAGAAAAGATAATGATGGAATAAAAAATGATATTCATGAAAGAGATTTAGAATTTATGAAAAAAGTATCTGATGCTTCAATATATATAGCTAAAAAATATAATTGGGATTTTATTGAATGTACTGATGGTACTAATATGCGTAGTATTGAAGATATACATAATGATGTATATAATTTAGTTAAAAAGAAAATAAAGAAATAATTAGAAAGGTATAACTAATATCTTTCTTTTAATATATAGTTACGGCTTATATATAATAGATGTTGCTGACATATTATTATTAGACTATAGGCTAATAATAACACTTTAATACCTTAGGATTAAAGTGCATAAAATAGTTGAAAAATAGTATAAAATACTATATAATTAAATTGGTGATATAAATTGATAAATAAAAATATAAAGATGATATTTATGGGTACTCCTTCTTTTGCAGTGCCAATATTAGAAGAATTAATAAATAAATATAATGTAATAATGGTTGTATCACAGCCAGATAAAGGAAAAGATAGAAAAGGTAATATAATATATTCTCCTTGTAAAGAATTAGCCATAAAAAATAATATTGAAGTATATCAGCCTATCAAGATAAGAGAAGAATATCAATATATATTAGATAAGAAACCAGATATTATTATAACTGCTGCCTATGGACAAATAATACCAAGTGAAATACTAGACTATCCTAAATATGGCTGTATTAATGTTCATGGCTCTCTCCTTCCTAAGTTAAGAGGAGGTGCTCCTATCCATCATGCTATAATTAATGGTGATAAAGAAGCAGGAGTAACTATTATGTATATGGATAAGAAGATGGATAGCGGTGATATAATAAGTCAAAGAAGTATAAATATAGATGATAATATGATATTAGATGATTTATATTATAAATTATCTATATTAGGTAGAGACTTATTAATTGATACACTACCTAGTATATTAAATGGTACTAATAATAGAATAAAACAAAATGAAGATGAAGTAACTTATGGATTAAATATTACTAAAGAGGAAGAACTAGTTAATTTTAATGACACTGTAAATAATGTTCATAATAAAATAAGAGGATTATCTAGTATACCTGGTGCCTATGCTATATTAAATAATAAAAGAATGAAAATATATTTATCAGAAAAAACAAATAATATATCTAAAGAAAAACCTGGTACTATTACTGATATAAATAAAAATGGAATAACAGTTAGTACTAAGGATTATGATATAATACTTAAAAATATCAAATTAGAAGGAAAGAATAGATGTGATGTAAAAGACTTTATTAATGGTATAAAGAAAGAAAATTTTATCGGAGGTATATTTAATGAGTAAAGAAAAAGAAGAAGTAACTAAAGAACCTAGTAAATTTGATAAATTAAAAGAAATGTGGAAAGATAAAAAAGGTAGAGCAAAAATAAAACTATGTCTATATCTTATCTTCTTTGTCGGAGTAGTTATCTTTGCTAGAGTACTTGGTTATCAAAACTCTAAACTGCCACATAATGATAATGTTAATGATAATAGTTTTATTTATACTTTAAAAGATAACTATGAATATGATATAAATATTGAGAAAGATAATAATAAATATAATTACCATGGAAGAAAACTAGGACTAAATGAAAGTATTAAAGTAAAAGATGATGATAAAGAAGAATACTATTATGTTATGAATAATAAATATTATTCACTAGATAATAAAGGTAATTATATATTATCCACGAGTGAAGAAGTATATCCTTATATAAACTATAAATTTATGAATATTAATTTTATCAAAGAATTAATAGAAAACTCTATCAAGGAAGAAAATATATATAAAGTAAAATTATCTACTTTAGTACTTAACAATACTTCTGATAATTATGTTACAATAGAGGTAAATGAAGATACTAAAACCATTACTATAGATTATACAGAATTATTTAAGATAGATGATCCCTCTATTAACAAAGTATTAGTTACTATGACATATAGTAATATTAATCAAATACTATCACTTGAAGAATAATTGAATTATGATATATTATCTACAGAAAGCGGATATGCTGTAAGATGGTAAGACATTGTATGTCTCCATAGTGGCTATCCGCTTTTTATTATATTTACAATAAACTACTAATTAAAAAGAATTTAAATATATAAATTATGCTTATATATAATAGATATGTAGATATATTATTTTGAGACTTAAGGCTCAAAATAACACTAATAAGACTTACAAAGTAAGGCTTATAGTGAACATAATAAAATAACTAGGGTAGGGTTTACTTTTCTTTAGTTTTATGCAATAATATATCTAGGTGGTATTGTGAAAGAATATATAGTATTAGTACCAAATAATATAAAAAATAAGATAATAGAATTATCCAGAATAAAATATTATAACTATAATATCAAGTTTATGAATATAGATACATTTATTAAAAGAGTAACATTTGATTTTGATAAAAAAACAATATATAATTTAATGAAAAAATATAATTATAACTATAGTACAGCCTTAGTATATTTAGATAATCTATATTATATAAGTGATAAACTAAATAATAATAAAATGACTAAATTAAAAGAAATAAAAGATTACTTAGATAGTAATAAGCTACTTATATATAATAATTTATTTAAAGAATATGTTAAAGATAAAGAAATATATATATATGGTTATGACTATATTAATAAATATTATAAAAGTATTTTAGATAACTATAACTATAAAGTAATAGATTATGAATATAAAGATTATGCTATAAAAGATATATATGAATTTAATTATATAGATGATGAAGTCTTATTTGTTATAGATAATATATGTGATCTAATTAGTAAGAATATTAATATAAGTAAGATAAAACTAATAATATCTAATGAATATAAAGAATCTATATATAGATTATTTAAAATATATAATATACCAATATCAGTAAAAAATAGAAGTATATATTCTATTAAAGAAGTAAAAAATATATTAAATAATTTAAATAACATTAATGAAGAAATAGATAGTATTAATGATGATAGTATTAAAGAAAAGATAGTTAAAGTAATTAATAAATATAGTTTTATCGATAACAAAGAAGAAGTAAAAGAATTAATTATTAATGACTTAAAAAATACTTATCTAAATGAAGATAATACTGGTATTAAAATAGTTAGTATTAATGATTATTTTGATAATGATGACTATGTATTTTATTTAGGATATAATAAAGAAAATATTGTATTATATAAAGATGATGAATATTTTAATGATAAAGAAAAAGTTATATTAGGATATGATACTAGTATAGAATTAAATATAAATAAAAAGATTGAAATAATAAAGAAGATTAAGAATATAAAGAATCTTACTATTAGTTATAAACTATTTGATAACAGTGGTAATTATACTAGATGTGATCTAATTAATGATATAAATATTATAGATAATTATAAAACTAAATATACTAATTCTAATATGATGAATAAAATCTTTTTGGCTATGAAGTTAGATAATTTAGTTAAATATAATATAAAAGATAATGATATAGATTTATTATCCTCTAATTATGATATACCATATATGCAGTATGATAATAAATATCATAGTATAGATAAAGATAAATTATATAAATATTTAAATAATAAACTATTACTTTCTTATACAGCATTAGATAATTATTATAAATGTAAGTTTAAGTATTATTTAAATAATATATTAAAGATAAATATTATTAAAGATGATTTTGCTATATTAATAGGTAATGTCTGCCACTACGTATTATTACATATGGATGATATAGATTTTAATTTTAGCAATGTCTTTGATGAATATATAAGTAGTGAGAGAGTGTTCAGTAAAAGAGAATTATTCTTTCTTACTAATATTAAAGAAGAATTAGAGTTTATTATAACTACCATAAGAAAACAATATACTTATAGTACTTTTGATAAGAATATGAAAGAAAAAGAAGTCTATGTAAATAAAGATAAAAATATTAAAGTTACTTTTATGGGTAAGATAGATAAGGTACTATATAAAGAAGAAGATGATATTACATACCTTGTAGTTATTGATTATAAGACAGGTAGTACTAATATTAATCTTGAGAATATGGAGTATGGACTTGGACTACAACTGCCAATATATTTATATTTATCTAGTAAGATGGAACTTAAAAATGTTAAAGTAGTAGGTTTTTATCTTCAGAAACTATTTAATACTACTTTAGATAATAGTAAAGACTATGATACTGCAAGAGAAAATAATTTAAGACTTGAAGGTTACTCTATAGATGAAGAAAATATATTATCTAAGTTTGATACTACTTATAATGATTCTAAATTAATTAATGGTATGAAGACTACGAGTAAGGGATTTAGTACTTATAGTAAGGTTCTTTCTGAAGAAGAGATAGATGATATGCTAAGTAATACAGATAAATTAATTGATAAGGCTATTGATAATATATTAGAGGCTGACTTTGAAATTAATCCAAAGGTAATAAATGGTGAAAATGTAAGCTGTAGTTTTTGTGAATATAGAGATATCTGCTACTTAAGAGAGAAAGATAAAGTATATATTAATAAGGATGGTGAAGATAATGGGGACTAAATATGTTTTATATATGCCTAGATATTACTGCACAATAATGGAAAGACATTTAAATGGTGAAGATACTATTTATAAAGAAAATGCTGTAGTACAATATGATGATGAAAATAAGGAATATTTTTATCCAGGAGATAAAGATAATGGTTATGAAAATATGAGAAATTATGTTATGTGGTTTTATAATCTTTTAGATGGTATAGAAGATAAAGAACTTGATAGGAAAGTAAAAAAATATTTTTTAAAAGGAAATATTCCAGATACTGATGGTACTTTATATGTAGATGAGGGTACTCTAGTAAAGGTAAAAGAACATGGAACTAGTCGTAAATAAAGAGTTGTATCAGGTATATGCTTCAAGCTATTTTGATAAAATAATACCAGAATTATCTGCTTACTTAGATAAAGGTATTATAAGTGTTATGAATTTCTTTGACTTAGAACATATAAGTAAACTAAAGATATATTTATATGATGATGCTGAAGAGTATCAAAGTTTATTTAAAGCACCATATCCTCCAAATGGGATTGCCGGTTGTTTCGGATATGAAAATGTTAAAGTATATGCTGATTTAAACAAAATAGAAAGATATAGACTATTTACCTGTATACTTCATGAACTTACCCATGTAATTTATAGAAACTACATTCAAGAAGAAGGCATTAATAATAGAATAGTATGGTTTGATGAAGGACTAGCTAGTCTTCTATCAGGAGAAAAGAATACTCTTCTTGATAATGATAGATTAAAAGAGTTCATTGAAAATAAAATTTCTGGTGAAAATAAAGAAATACCAAAGATATCTTATCTACATAAACACGGCGCTAGTTATGGTGAATTTGTAGATACTAAAACTAAAAAATATAATGGTTATGACTGGTCTTATCTAATGATAAGATATCTAATAGAAACACTAAGTAAGAAAGAACTTAATAAATTAATGAGAAGCAAACAAAGTATTTTAAATATAGAAGGTACTATAACTAATGATACTTATAATTATTTTACTAAGAAAGTAAAAACAAAGTAGGAGGGTTTTATGAATACTTATATTTTTGATAATAATCAAGATAAGACAAATGAAAAAATTCAAATGATTTTTATGGGAGAAAATACTATTTATACTGAAGAAATAGGTAATATGTATAACTTATATGATTACTTTAGAGATAATAATTTTAATAGTGATAAGATATTATTTTGTAACTTTACTGGTAATCAATTAGAAAAACTTATCATTTATATTTCTAAGTATAAATGTATAGATACTATTCTTGGTTATAATAGTATAATTATCAGTAATAAAAAGAAAATAAGAGGTTTAAATTATGCCAAAATGGACAGATGAACAAAAAGAAGCTATATATAAAGAAGGCACTAATATTATCGTATCTGCGGGTGCTGGTTCTGGTAAAACTGCTGTTCTAACAGAAAGAGTATTAGAAAAAGTAAAAAAAGGAATTTCGGTAGATAATTTACTTATTTTAACATTTACTAAAATGGCCGCTAAAGAGATGCGTGAGAGAATAGGAGAAAAGTTAAAAGAGAATGGTTTTACTAAAGAACTAGCTAAACTAGATACTGCTGATATAACAACATTTGATGCCTATGCTTTATCACTAGTTAAAAAATATCACTACTATTTAAATCTATCTAAAGATATTAATATTATAGATGCTTCAGTAATAGGACTATATAAAGAAAAGATGCTTAAAGATATTTTCGAGGAGTTATATACTGGTGAAGACTCTAAGTTTTTAAATTTAATTAAAGAATATGCTTTAAAAGATGATAAAGAAATATTTAATTTTATTTTAAATATTAATAATAAATTAGATTTAAAAACCAATAAGAAAGAATATTTAGATAATTATATAAGTGTTAAATATAATGAAGAAAATATTGATAAAGATATAGATAACTATATCAAAGTAATATTGGATTTAATTAATAATATTAGAGATTACTTAGAATATATAGATGATAGTGATTATTTTGATAAGATTTATAAAGTACTTAGTCCTTTGTTATCTTCAGGTAATTATGATGATATTAAACTTAATATAGAAGTTAAACTTCCTATAGCTAAGGGAGTATCAGATACCACTAAAGAATATAAAGATAAAATATCTAATACTATTAAAGAAATAAAAAAATTAGTCATATATGATAATTATGATAGTATAAAGAGTGGTATATTAAAGACTAAAGATTATGTAGAAGAAATAATAACAATAATAAAAGAATTAGATAAAAGAGTATCAGAATATAAAAGTAAATATAATTACTTTGAATATGGTGATATATCTTCTTATGCAATAGAACTTGTAAAAAATAATACCGAGATAAGAGAAGAAATTAAAAATAATTTAAATGAAATAATGATTGATGAATATCAAGATACTAATGATGTTCAAGAAGAATTTATTGCATATATATCTAATAATAATGTCTATATGGTTGGAGATATTAAACAATCTATATATAGATTTAGAAATGCTAATCCATATATATTTAAAAATAAATATGATTCATATAGTAAGAATATTAATGGTATTAAGATAGATCTAAATAAAAACTTTAGAAGTAGAGAAGAAGTTATTAATAATATTAATTTAATGTTTGATAGAATAATGGATGATACTATTGGAGGAGCTTCATATAAAGTAAGTCATAGAATGGTATATGGTAATCCTATGTATCAAGGTGATGGTGATAACGGGGTAAATAATAACTTTGAAGTATATAGTTATCTTAATGATACAATATTTAAAAAAGACGAAGTAGAAGCTTTTATAATAGCTAGTGATATTAAAAATAAAATTATTAATGGTTATCCAATCTTTGGTAAAGATACTAAAGGTATTAGAAAAGCTAAGTATAGTGATTTTGCTATCTTACTTGATAGTAGTAAGTCATTTGAACTATATAAAAAGATTTTAGAATATAATGATATTCCTACGAGTATTGTGAAATCAGTTAATCTAACTGATGGTGAAGTAATTACTATAATAAAGAATATAATTGGTTTTATTATAAAGATTAAAGATAATGTTATAGATAATGAATTTAAAAAATTATTTATATCAATAGCTAGAAGTTTTCTCTTTAATTTAGATGATAATATAATATTTGATTATTTTCTAAATAATAATTTTAAAGATAGTGATATTTATAAGATTAGTTATGGTATTACTAAGGATCTTGATACAATTAGTTTAGATGAAATAATTGATATAATTATTGATAGATATGATTTTTATAATAAATTATTTTTACTTGGAGATTATTCTTCAAATATTATTAGAATAGATAAATTAAAAGAAATTACTAGTAATCTAACTAATTTAGATTATGATATATATAAATATAGTGAATATTTAGAGAACATTATAGAAAGTGATATGAAGATAGAATATAATGTTACTGAAAGTAGTAATAATACAGTAAAGATTATGACTATTCATGCTTCAAAAGGACTAGAGTTTAATGTCTGCTACTACGGGGGATTATATAGTAAATTTAATATTAGGGAAGCTATAAGTAAATTTAGTTATGACGATAAGTATGGTATTATTATTCCTTATAAAGATAAATTCTTATATAATACTATTTATCATAATTTAAGTTATAGAAACTATGTATTAGAAAATATTAGTGAAAGAATAAGACTCTTCTATGTTGCACTAACAAGAGCTAAAGAAAAAATGATATTTATATTACCAGAGAATACTAAAGAAGAAGCAGGCTATATTAGTGATATTATTGATGATAGTATTAGATCAAAATATAATAGTTTTGCTAGTATTATGTATTCGTTAGAATCTATTACTAAGAGTTATTATAAAAATATTGATATTAATAGTATTGATTTATCTAAGAATTATAACTTAGTTAAGAATGATAATTATAATAAATTACTAGGTAGAGTAGAGGATAAAATAGACGTTCAAGATATTAATATAGATATTCAAAAAGAAGAAGAAAAATCTTTTTCTAAGAAGAATATTCATATTACTTCAAAAGAAGAACAGGATAGACTTGATTATGGTAAGAAAGTACATGAGTTATTTGAATTAACAGACTTTCATAATACTAGTAATTTAACTGGTAAGAATAAAGAGATAATAACTAATTTCCTAGATAAAGTTAATATAGACAATGCAGATATATATAAAGAATATGAATTTATATATGAAGAAGATAATACTACTTATCATGGTATTATAGACTTAATGTTAGTATATAAAGATAATATTAAAATAATTGATTATAAATTAAAGAATATTAGTGATGAAGCATATTTAAAACAATTAAATGGTTATAAAGACTATATAGAGAAGAGATTTAATAAACCTGCAGATATTTATTTATATTCAGTTATTAATAATACTTTAGAAAAAATATAAAAATTATTTCTATATAATATAACTTATGTTATAATTATATAGAAAGTATTGCCAAATTAGTTTAGTGGTAGAACAAGGCCCTCGTAATGCCTAGAGGTAAGTTCGATTCTTACATTTGGCACCAGATTGATTGATAACTCGAACTTTTCGAGTGATAATAAATATTAACTAGAACTACCATCTAGTTTTTTTGTTATTATAAGGAAAGCGAGAAGTTTTATGAAGAGAGTAAAAATATTAGAAGAAGAAAAGAAAGCTTTAAAAAGAATTGATATGATATGTAGATTTGCTTGTTGTAAGTATTCTATTTTAAAAAAATGTGGTATAATAGTAAATTAAAAGGAGATGATAGTTATTAAAACTGAAGAATTCAATAAATATATTAATGCACTACTAAATAAATCAGAGGAAGCATATTTAATGTCAATTGAGATAATAAATAAACCTACTATTAATTATAGAACTGAAGGATTTTGTTTTTTTATTTGTAATGCTTGGGAATTATTATTAAAAGCATATCTTATAAACAAAGCAAAAGATATCAATGTAATAAATTATAAAGATGATACTAATAGAACAATTGGATTAGATGAATGTGTAGAGAAAGTTTTTACAAGTACAACAGATAAAACAAAGAACAATATTTCTTTTGTTAGAAATATCAGAAATAAAGCAACACATTTAATATTACCAGAATATGATTTTATATTGTCTCCTGCTTTTCAAAGATGTTTAACAAACTATAATAAATTTTTCAAAAAACAATTTCCAGAATATAATTTAAATGAAAAAGTAACACCATATATTGCATTAGTTAATCCTGGAGATGATAAAGATGTTTCTTCTTTAATATTAAATCCTAGTAATTTGTTAATGCTTGAAAAAGTAAAAAAAGAATTAGATTCAGATGAAAACTTAACTCAAACGTTAAGATTAGTATCTACTAAAAAAGAATCAGAAGCGGATATTAAATACACAGTTGTTAAAGATGGTGGAGAAAAAGCTACAGTAATTAATGTTCCAAAAGATATTGATAAAACTCATCCTTATACTGCTACAGAAGTAATTAAAAAGATAAAAGAAACATTGGAGCTATCTCTGGGCCCAAATCATAAATTTACATCAAATAAATTTCAAGATATATGCAAAAGAAAGGGAATAAAAAATAATCAAGATTATTGTTATCAATTTCCTTATTCTAAAACCAAAATTTATAAATATAGTGATATAACAATTGAATATATTAGCCAAGTTTACATTGAAGAATTCAAAAAATAAAAAAGTTGTGAATAATTAATAATTATGTGTTATAATATATATGTAGATGGGATACTTGTGAAGGAATAACGATGTGTTGGCAATGCCAGTAAGCATACTTCGTATGTGAGCATTCATCTCGCCTGGGGTACCCATCATTTTTATAAAATTTGACTTCTTGTAGAAATTGTGTATAATATTACACTAACAAAAGGAGAAATATTGAAGAACTTAAAGAAGAAGGAGAAAAATAGTCATATTTAACTATAATTATATAAAAATATGACTATTTATAGGTAATATAATATGAATAATAATTATTTTGCAAAAAACTTAATACAAATGATTATATCATTGTTTGTAATAATTTTTTTAAGTTCTATTTTAATTAGTACTATTGATTTATTAACCAAAATAGTAGTGGCAATATTTCTAACCTTTATAATTAATCAGTTTTTAATGAATTTATTTTTTGTTCTAAATAAAAATAACATAGCAGTGCTATTTAAGAAAATTAATTTAATATTATTCTTTGTTTATTGGTTCGGCTTTTTATTTTATTGGAATTATATTAATATTAATAAGCATGAATATATGTCAGTATTATTTTCAATACCATTTCTATTTATGGGAGCATTCTTTGTTTATAAAGAGTTTAAAAGAAAATGAAAAGGAGTCTATATATGAAGAAATTATTAATAATACTATTTGGAATATTATTTTTATGTGGTTGTAATTATGATAAACAAGTAGAACCTATTAAAGATAATATAGTTAATGATGTAAAAGAAGAAGTAAAAGAGGAATATAAAGACGATAATCCTATAAAAGTAGGTTTATTTCTTGCAGATGATAGTAATTATCATAATAAAAACAAACTTGTGGATACTTATTATACAAATTTTACTAGTGGAAAAGATATTGGATCATTTGAAGTTTTTTTTACTGATGATAATGTTATTGATGGTAATAGATTTAAAGATACTTGGTATAAGTATTATAATATGTATGAAAATATTAATGATTACAAAATTGGTTTTAATATTAAATTTATATTGAAAGATGGTACTAATTATAATGGTAACTTTTTAGAACCTGATGAATATAAATTTAGTGATTATTTTTATGTTTATTTATATGATGATGTTAATCAGACTGATGGAGCATTTTATAGTCATTTAGAAAAAATGGATGATAATACTAAAATTACTTCAATTAAAATATATGCAGTAGATGGTATAGAAAAAGTAGAAAACTTTATACTTAGTGTATTTACTTATAAAGATAATAATGATTTTGATACTGATGGTAATTATAGAGGAAATTCTATATATGGTATTAGAATAAAAAGAAAATAGATAAGATTTTTATTTCTTATCTATTTTCTTTTATCTAGTTTTAGGTTCACTATCTAAGTTAGTAGTATAATATTCGTTTTCATAAGAACTTAAAGTACTATTTTCATAAGCATTTAAAAGTGTTCCACGCATTATATTATTAAAAACTTCACCACTTATTTTATTACTTGTCTGATCATAATAGCCATTAATTCTTAAAAACTGCTCATAACTTTCATAATAGTATACACCATCACTATAAGATACACTACGAATAAATTTATTAAATTCTTCATTATCGTCAATAGCTAATTTATAAATATATACTTCCATTGGTGTATCGGCATCTAATACACTATAATCGGATACAGAGTTATTGCCTATTTCAAATTTACCATTTTCTTTAGTTCCTAAACCATATTCAGTTAAAGTATCTTCACTCAAATCAACAAGTGTTTGTGTGGCTTTATTAATTTTGGAATTATCTTCCATCTTTTGACCAATTTTAACTCCAGCATATGCACCACCTGTTAAAGTAGCAGCGGCTAAAACACCAGCGATAGTTCTTTTAAATGTATTTTTCTTTTTTTGTTTAGCTTTTTCTTGCTCCTTTTTTAGTATTTCTCTTTTTGCTTTTAAAAATTCTACATTACTTTTTGAAGTTGGATAACTAGCTACTACAGAATTGAGTTTTTTTTCTCTTTCCCACTTGTCAAAAACATCAGATGGATCTGGATCGTGTTCACCATCAAATATTTTTCTTTTAGGATCTATTGCCTTTTGTTCTTTTTTAGGTCCATTAGTAATTTGATTTAATTCTCTATTTACTCTGTCAAAATCTTCATAAAAACGATTATTATTTTCCTTTCCCATTTTTATTTACCTCCTAGAATAAATATATATTAATTTAAATATAAAGTCAATATTTGTTGACAATTGTTTTACAATTTTAGTTTAAAATATTTTCTTTTTAATCATAATAATTATGAAAGGAGATAAATATGCAAAACTATAATGTAGTACCAAATATTATTTCAGGTAAAGATTTAGATTATTTATCTGATATGTTTAATTGGAATTATACTGGTTATAAAGAACTATATAATACATTAGAAGATATATCAGATAATGAAGTTAAAACTATGATAAGTAGAGTTAGTGAAGTATTATATAATAATATGACTAATATTTTAAATGTACTAGGAGGCACTTATGAATAATAAAATAACAAATCCTAAAACTGAAGTACCTAAAGGTATGGCATTAAATGATAAAGATTATTTAAATATGACTTTATCACTACTTAAGGATATAGAGAAAAATTATGCTATATCTTTAACTGAAGCCTCTAATGAAAATTTATTTGCTAAGTATGAAGAAGTATTTAATGTAATTAAAAGCCTTCAGAGAGAAGTGTTTGAACTAGCCTTTAGAAAGGGCTGGTATGAACTAGAAAAGGCTCCATCTAATAAGATTACTGAAAAATATAATACATTAAATACCGAGTTTAATGATTTAAATAATTAAAAAAATAAGAGCGGTCCGCTCTTATTTTAATATTAATTTATCACTATCTACATCGATAGTAATGGTACTACCAAAAGATATTTTATCATTAATGATAGCCTCTGCGATTAGAGTTTCTACATTTCTTTGAACATATCTCTTTATAGGTCTAGCACCATATTTTTCATCATATGAGGCATTTACAATAAACTCTTTAGCTTTATCAGTAACATTTATTTTAATGTTTTTATCTCTTAATCTATACTCAATATCTTTGATAATTTTATTTAGAATATCATAAACAACATCTTTAGTTAAAGAATTAAAAATTATTATTTCATCTATTCTATTAATGAACTCAGGTTTAAAAGTACTTCTTAATTCTTGCATTACAAGTTCATTAGCATTATCTTTATTATCTAAGATATATTCGCTACCTAGATTAGATGTCATTATTATGATAGTATTCTTAAAATCTACAGTTCTACCTTGACCATCGGTTATTCTACCATCATCTAGTATTTGTAGTAGTACATTAAAGACATCGTGATGAGCTTTTTCTATTTCGTCAAATAAGACAATAGAGTAGGGATTTCTTCTTACAGCTTCGGTAAGTTGTCCACCTTCGTCATATCCTACATATCCTGGAGGGGCACCAATTAATCTAGCTACTGAATGACTTTCCATATACTCAGACATATCTATTCTTATCATATGTCTTTCATCGTCAAATAGTTCATAGGCTAGAGTTCTTGCTACTTCAGTTTTACCAACACCAGTAGGTCCTAAGAAGATAAATGAACCAATTGGTCTATTTGGATCTTTAATACCCGCTCTTGAACGAATAATGGCTTCAGTTACTAAGTGAATAGCATTATCTTGGCCTTTAACTCTTTCTTTCATTTTGTCTTCAAGATGTAGTAACTTTTCTTTATCTCCTTCAGCTAATTTAGATACTGGTATATTAGTCCATTTAGATATAATGGCGGCAATACTTTCTTCATCAACTGTATCTGATAATATTTCTGATTTATTAATCTCTTCAAGGGAGGCTAGTTCTTTTTCTAGTTTAGGTATAGTACCATGTCTTAGTCTAGCGGCGCTTTCTAAATCATAGTTATTTTCAGCAGTCTCTAATTCAAAGTTAGCACGATCTATTTCTTCTTTCTTTTTACTAATCTTAGTATTAACAGTCTTTTCTTCTTCCCATTTGGTCTTTAAATCTTTTTCTTTTAATTTAAGATTATCTAGTTCTTTGTCTATCTCGGTAATTCTATTTTTAGAAATATTATCTTTTTCTTTCTTTAGAGCTTCTTTTTCTATTTCAAGTCTCATAATATTTCTTTCTAGATTATCTAGAGCAGTAGGAACTGATTCCATTTGTACCTTTATAGTAGCGGCAGCCTCATCAACTAAATCAATAGCTTTATCTGGTAAGAATCTATCAGTAATGTATCTATCAGATAGGGTAGCAGCAGCAATTAAAGCTTTATCTTTAATTGTTACACCATGGAATACTTCAAATTTAGACTTTAGGCCACGAAGAATAGTAATAGTATCTAGAACTGTTGGCTCTTTTACTAATACTTTTTGGAATCTTCTTTCTAGTGCAGCATCTTTTTCAATATATTTACGATATTCATTTAAGGTTGTAGCACCAATACAATGTACTTCACCACGAGCTAGCATAGGTTTTAACATATTACCAGCATCCATAGCACCTTCAAGAGCACCAGCACCTACAATCATATGTATTTCATCAATAAACATAATGATGTTACCTTCAGAATCTTTTACCTCTTTTAGTACAGCCTTTAGTCTTTCTTCAAATTCACCACGGTATTTAGCACCGGCAACTAAGGCACCCATATCTAGCTCCCAAATAGTCTTATCTTTTAGATTATTAGGGACATCACCTTTAATTATTCTTTGAGCTAAACCTTCTACAATAGCGGTTTTACCAACACCCGGTTCACCAATTAATACAGGGTTATTTTTAGTTTTACGAGAAAGTATTCTAGTAATACTTCTAATTTCTTCATCACGACCAATAACTGGATCAATTTTACCATCTTTAGCAGCCTTAGTAATATCTCTACCATATTTCTCTAAGGGTTTTTGTAAATTTTCTTCATAAGGATTATTCATATTCATATATATCACTTTCCTTTCTATTACGGTATATATTATACTCCAATAATTAGCAATTGTCAATATAGATTGCTAATTTTGTTAAATTAATTTACTTTTATTTAAAAGTGTTATATAATGACTTTGGAGGAAAATATATGAAGAAGTTTTTTAAAGAATTTAAGACATTTATAGAAAGAGGTAATGTTATTGATTTAGCAGTAGGTGTAGTAATTGGTTCTGCATTTACTAATATTGTTAATTCACTAGTTAATGATGTTATTACTCCTACTATTGGGTTAATAATAGGTAAAATAGATTTTAGTAATTTAGTTATACCTGGTACTCAAATTAAATATGGTTCATTTATTAATAATGTAATTAATTTCTTTATTATAGCATTCTGTATATTCTTAATAGTTAAATTTATTAATAAATTAACTTCATTAAAGAAAAAGAAAGAAGTAGAAGAGAACAAAGAAGAACCTAAGAAGAGTAATGAAGAAATGTTACTTGAAGAAATACTTAATGAATTAAAGAAAAATAATAAAAAGAATAAATAATATTATATATCCTCTTAAGTCTTAAGATAAGTCTTAAGAGGCACAATAGAGTCTAAGGTCTCTATTGTGAAAGTTTATTTATTTTTGTGTATACTTATTGTAAAAAATAATTATAAAAGGAGGAAAAAATTTTATGAAAAAAAACAAAAAGACAGTTATTGTAATTGTTATATTATGTTTATTAGTTGTTTTATTAGGAGGATATATCATTTATGACAAGGTAACAAATAGTAAAAATAGTAGTGTAAATGATACAGATATTATTAGTTTACTTCAAGGATATTGGTATGACTATAATGAAGCAAGTCATGTTTGTTATATCACAGCATTTGATAAAGATAGTTTTAATTATGGAGTTTACCAAACTGGTGGTTCTGGCTATGGTAAATATCAAAATGTTGAAAATATTAAAGATAATGTTTTTAAAATTAATTTACTCGATCCGGGATGTAATGATAATTCTTGTTTAAGTATTAGAGAGTATAAAGAATATTATATTATTGTTGACATTTCTAATATTTCAAATAATATTATTTATTTAAGTTTTGATGGAAACAATTATGTTAAGAGAACATTTTTAAGTAAAGATAGTAATGACTTCTATAATCAATTAGAAGAAATTGTTAAGTATTGAGATATTATATTATCTCTCTTTTTATTTGCTTCGAGTCTCAAGAAAAGTTAAAGTTTTCCTAAACAGAATTTATTTATTATTGTATATACTTATTGTAAAAAATATTAGAAGAAAGGTATAACTAATATCTTTCTTTTAATATATAGTACTGGCTTATATATAATAGATATGTAGATATATTATATTAAGACTAAAGATTAGTCTTAATATAACAGTGAAAGACTTAATTTATTAAGGCTTGAACTGAAGAAAAAGAATATAAAAATAATAAAAAATATTGTATAAATCATAAAAGTATGTTATATTATTTAATGTAAAAAGGAGATTATATGGAAGAAATATTAAATAGTACTGAAGAAAAGATGATGTTAACAATTGAATCTTTAGAAAACAAGTTTACTAATGTAAGGGCAGGTAGAGCTAATCCTAATATGTTAGATGGTATTATGGTAGAATATTATGGAGTACCAACACCACTTAAAAGTTTAGCAAATATATCTATACCTGAAGCTAGACAATTATCTATTAAACCATTTGATAGATCATGTCTTGGAGCAATAGAAAAAGCTATCTTTGAAGCTAATTTAGGTGTAACTCCTAATAACAATGGAGAAGTAGTATTTATAGTAATACCGCCACTTACTGAAGATAGAAGAAAAGAATTAGTAAAACAAGTTAAAGGGTTAGGAGAAGAAGCAAAAATAGCTCTTAGAAATATTAGACAAGATGCTAATAAAGCATTAGAAAACTTAGAATTACCTGAAGATGAAGAAAAAAGAGGTAATGAAAGAGTACAAGAATTAATAAATGAATATAATAAAATAGTTGATGAAAAATTAAAAGAAAAAGAAAAAGACTTAATGACTATATAATTATATTTAAAAGGGGGAATTAGTTATGAAAGAAGTATTTATGCCATCAATAGATGAGCTATACAAAATGCAAGATATGGGAGCAGACCTTAAATTATATCTATATGCTAAAGCAATTGAAGCCTTATGTATAGAATATAATAACTTTCCAAGAAAAGGAAGTATTTTAAAAAATGAATTCAAGTATATTAGAGAGGATGAAAAGATAACTCAGGCTGTATGTATGATGTATCCTAGAGAAATAGAATTCTCTGAAGTATCTAAATATAATCCTATTCTAGCTAAACAGTTAATCACAAGGAAAGAATCTAGAGATATATATAGATTAGATAATATAAGTAGTTTTTATACTTGTGCTTCAGACAATCTAACACCAGAAGCAGTAGATATCCTATCTAAAGAATTACCAAATAATCCCAAATATCGTTTTGAATATAAACAAAGTAAACTAAATAGTGTCCTAGATGACATATTTATGGGAAAGATTAACATAGATAATATGTGTCTATTTATGAATAATGAACAAAGACAACAATTTATAAGCAAATTATCTAAAATAGAACCATATTATATTATGCAACTTATAGATAGTGAAAACAAGAGTTCACTTCTAAGACTAGCAGTAATAGAATATATAAATAGATATGGATTTAACTATATAAGTGAAGGTAATAAACAAGAAGATATTCTAACAAATCAAACTACAGAAGTAAAAAGATTATTTAGATGTATAAAAAGAAAATAAGACAATGATAAGGAAGTAGTAATATTAGAGAAGTTTAATAGAGAGTCGGGGATGATGGAAGCCTGATAAAATATCTAATACGAATTCACCCTTTAGTCTTAACCGTTAATCTGGTTAAAGATTCCAAGTAGTATAACAATAGTTATAAAGAAAGGTGGTACCGCGGATAATAATATTCGTCCTTTTAGGTATCATCTTTTTTAATTATAAAAAGAGGTGAATATGAACTATAATATAGAATATTTATTAAGATATGTATCTAATGATACTTATAAGAAGATACTAAAAAATAAAAGTAATTATATTCTTTCTCTGGTTGAAGATAACTATATAGATACCGATTTAAATATAAAATATTTAATAAAGTACGGAGTAAAGAATATAGATAAAATAGTATATGATTCATTAGAAGACTTAACCATAAGTCATAATGAATATATAAAGAAAATAAAAGATTATGAAAAAAAATATAGTAAAGAAGAAGTAATAATGCTTCTTGATAATGTATAAGGAGGAAATTATGTTAGAAAGATTAGAAGAAATAAAAAAACAAGGTTTAGAAAAAATAAATAGTGCTAAATCTAGTAAAGAATTAGAAGAAATAAGAAGAGAATTATTAGGTAAGAAGAGTCCACTTACCGAAGTACTAAAAACACTAGGTTCATTAGATGTCGAAACAAAGAAACAAGTAGGTATGAAAGCTAATGAAATAAAAAATTACTTTGATGAAAAATTAAATGAAAAAGATAAAGACTTAGTAGATAACGCTAGAGTTACAGATGAAGAAATAGATGTAACATTACCAGGTAAAGAAATAAATAGTACTGGAGCCTTACATCCAATAACCCAAATGTGTTATGACTTAAACGATGCCTTTTTATCCTTAGGATTTGAAGTATATAGTGAGAATGATATCAGTAGTGAAAAGTTTGCTTTTGATAACCTAAACTTCCCTAAAGATCATCCCGCTAGGCAATCAATGGATACATACTGGATAGAGGGAACAGAAGATAAATCTGCTGAAGAAAGATTATGCTTAAGACCACACTTAACCGGAGGTTCCGTAAGATACTTATTAGAACATGGAGCTCCTGCTAGATTCGTATACCCAGGAAGAGTATATAGAAACGAAACAACTGATGCCAGACACGAAAGAGCTTTCTTCCAATATGAAGCTTTAATAGTAGATAAAGATTTATCATTTGCTTCAGGAAAAGTAATGATAGAGACAATATTAGAGAAAGTATTTGGAAGAAAAGTAAATGTTCGTATGAGAGAAGGATTCTTCCCATTTACGGAACCAGGATATGAAATAGATATGGAATGCTTAGTATGTGATGGTAAAGGTTGTAAAGTATGTAATCACAATGGTTGGATTGAGGTTATGCCAGGAGGAGTAATTCATCCTAATGTCTTAAAAAGTGCTGGATTAGATCCAAATGAATGGACAGGATTCTATATCAATATTGGATTAGATAGATTAGTAATGATGAGATATGGAATAGATGATGTAAGATTATTCCATAGTGGGGATTTAAGATTCCTAAGAGAGTTTAAGTAGGAGGTAAGAAAGATGAGAGTTTCATTAAATTGGGTAAAAAAATATGTTGATTTACCAAAAGAAATAACAAATAAACAATTATCTTATGATTTAACAATGAGAACAGTAGAAGTAGAAGATGTAATAGATACTTCCCTTAAGTTCCATGACATCATAGTAGGAGAAATATTAGAAGTAAATAATCATCCTGATGCTGATAAATTAAAAGTATGTATGGTAAATATCGGTGAAGAATCTCCTGTCCAAATCGTATGCGGTGGTTCTAACCTATATGTAGGAGAAAAAGTAGTAATATCAAAACCAGGAGCAGAAGTATATTGGCATGGAGAAGGCGACTTAGTAAAAATAAAAGAAACCAAGATGCGTGGAGTATCATCATATGGAATGATATGTGGAGCAACAGAAGTATATCTAGAAGACTATTTTCCACCTAAAGATGAAAGCGAAATCGTTGATTTATCAGAAGTAGATTGCAAACCAGGAGATAATATCGCTGATATAATTGGTATGAATGATACCGTGTTAGAAATAGATAATAAGTCTCTAACCAATAGACCAGACTTATGGGGACATTATGGCATAGCAAGAGAATTATCTGCTATATACAAAGTACCATTAAAAGAATTAGAAATAATAAAACCAGATAAAAATATAAAAAAATATAATATCGAAATAAAAGATACCACTAAATGTCCTAGATACTCAGCAGTAGAAATAAATAACGTTTATGTAAAACCATCTCCAATATGGATGCAAACAGCTATAACAAATGGTGGTATGAGACCAATAAATGCTATCGTAGATATAACAAACTATGTAATGATGGCAGTAGGTCAACCATTACATGCTTTTGATAGAACTCATGTAACAGGAGAAAAAATAATCGTAAGAAATGCTAACAAGGGAGAAAAACTATTATTACTAGACGAAAACAGTATAGATTTAACTACTGATGACCTAGTAATATGTGATACCAAAGAGCCTATGGCATTAGCAGGTATTAAAGGTGGTAGAAAAGATTCAATCTTACCAGATACAACAGGAGTAGTCCTTGAAGTAGCAGACTTTACTGCAGGTACAATAAGAAATTCAGGTAAAAGATTTGATGAAAAGACCGATGCCTCAATTCGTTATGAAAAGAATATCGATACCGAGAGAGTAGACTTAGGATTATCATTAGCTTTACAATTATTTAAAGAAATATATCCCGAATGTGAAATAATAGCCTATGGAGATAATTATCCAAATCCTACTAAAAACGAAGTAGTAGAAGTATCTAAAGAATTCTTAGATATAAGATTAGGTAAAGTATTAACAGTAGAAGAAATAAAAGACACATTAGAAAGACTAGGATATAAAGTAGAATATAATAATAATGTATTTAAAACTATAGTACCTACTTTTAGAA
>OLHG01000347.1_pt1 | contig 33127 bp, 45 predicted proteins | sample 1605971 | NCBI WGS metagenome assembly OLHG01 (sample SAMN03283289) | human gut metagenome | biome: human-associated habitat; material: feces | host: Homo sapiens | place: Peru | collected 2012 | reverse complement strand
GTGCCACTGCTTTTCTTTGATGTCCCCATTTTGTGGAGCCCATCAACCCCGCCATTTCGGTTCAAGGTTGATGGGTTTTTTATTGCCTGAAATTTATGCCTTTTAAAATCATGATGTTAGAAGCACTGTTTTTTAACGATGGCGACAAATTGGCGGCAGCGTCAAAGAGAGAGCGCCACCTGTCCTGATTTCATTGGATGCGGCTGAACCGGATTTGACTCTTTTGGCGTTGCAATCGAACGAACAAAAGTTTCATGGGTAACAAAAGTATGGCTGCAGTTAATGTTCTGGCACTGGTTGTAACGCTCTTTGGTCAATGAAGATACCTGAAAACTGCTGCGAGTATGGGCGGCACTTCCACACAGTGGGCAAATCATCATTTTTCGAGTTCTCCCCATTTTTGCTAAATTCACAATAATGATACCGCATTATTCCATTTTGAAAACTTAAAAGTTCTCCATTGCGAAGAATCATTCCATTTCGAAATCATCAATCTTCACTTCAAGCTCCAGACTGGTCGTAAAACCGTTATCCGGGCTGACGGTATGTGTCAGAGTCGTAATGGTCCATTCCGCATCATCTATCGGCTGTTTAAAACCACTGACCTTCACAGGCATTTCCGTGTAGAGATCTGCCCGCCCTTCCGCCAGTTGTAGCGAGAATGACGCAACGCCGCGTTGCAGGCGTTCCCACTGCATTTTTGCCGCTCGTTCGGCGTTGCTCCGGTTGGCATAAGTGCGATTAAGTACCAGCACGTTTTCATCCGTCCCCACCAGGTAATCGCCCTGCTTCGCTTCCGGCTCTTTCTTCTGCTTCTTAGTCCTGCGCTTACGCTTCACCGTAGTGCTTTCTTTCTTCGCGGGTTCGCGGGTATGCAACCAGCTGGCAATTACCCCCGTGTAGGCTCCGCGATCTGCCAGGGTAAAGCGGTGACTGTCGCCGTCCTTGCGTGTGATAGTGATCACCGGCAGTGGTTTACCAGTGGCGCTTTTGCCCTGTCCCTGCCGGATGAATAACAGATTGCCATTTTTCACCGACGCGATGGCACCGTACTGGCGCGCCAGCCGCATCAGAAAACTGCCGTCACTCTCATTAGTCTGGTCTATATGCTCCACGGGCTTATCCGACAGGTCTTTACCCAGTGCCATCTTCAGCTTGTGACGCGCGGCTATTTCCTTCACCACTTCCCCGACAGTGGTCTTGTGCCACGATTTTTCACGGCGGGTATTCAGCGTTTCCCTAAAATCAGCACTTCGCGCCCGGATAGTCAGGCGATCCGGTGCGCCAGTGTGTTCAATCTCGTCCACTGTGAATGCCCCTTTCGGGAAAAGCGGCTGCCCCTTCCAGCCCAGCGCCAGCGTGATGACCGCACCACGGCGCGGCAGCACGATTTTTCCGTCGGCGTCGTCCAGCTCCAGATCAAGCTGGTCCGCTTCAAAGCCCCGGTTATCCGTCAGCGTAAGCCCCATCAGGCGGTTGTCCAGCACAGTGGTGATATCCTTGCCTTCAATACTGATGCTGAATGCGGGAGTTTTGTTGCCTTTGTTAAGCAGTTCAGAGCTGAAATTCACGACAGCAGCCCTCCCACCGTTTTACTGATATCGCTTAAGGCAGACGTTGCCGTATCCTGCAAATTATTCAGCTGCGCACTGAGATCACCGAACATATCGGACAGGGATTCATCCACCCGTTTGAGCGACAGGGTGAACTCAATCCGGCGCGGCATACCATCGCGGAAAAACTCCGTTTTAGTCTGATTCAGTCCCTCAATCACATACATGCCGTAAATCGTGCCGCTGCCTTCAATCAGGGGCCATGCTTTTCCCTGTTCTGCCATCTGCTCCAGAGCCAGCAACGACAGCCTGCCGCCCGTTATCTCTGGCATAAGAACACCAGAAAGCGTCAGCATGTCGTTGTCCGGTCCCAGAAACTGCGTGGACGGACGTCGGTTGACCCGGCTGTTTGCCGCATGTCGCCAGCTGCGTTGATACTGCAGTTCCTGATACGGCACAGTGCGCAGCATAAACACGTACAATCCCAGCACCATCATCATGCGTCGTATCCCCCCTGATCGCTGTAGTTACTCCTGGCTTTTGCCTTCAGCCTGCGCTCACGTTCATCAAGCTGACGTGCCACCTCCCGCGCAATATCCTGCGCACTTTGTCCTGGCTGCGTCTGAATGATGATCTGCGTCGGTGCCTCAATCCGCTGAACGGGCGGCACAGTGGCTGCACGACTCACCATCGCTTCGCCGCCTTTCGCGGGAAGTGCCAAAGGGTGCAACGGTGGAAGCTCTGCTGGCGCGGCAGCAACGCCCATCATTCCGGCAACAACGGCAGCCAGTGCAGCTGTATTTCTCCGGCTGGTCACATTTGCCGGGCCGTTAACAATTTCCGGCCCGTTTTCACCGACGATGCCAAACTGCCCGCGCGGGATATACCCGCCGCTGTCATACATCCCCGCAAAGCCATATCCCCATGACGGAAAACCACCCGATGGCATCATCACTTTACCGTCTGCATTCACCGTCGCAGGTTGCTGACGCGTCACGCTTTCCGGCAGTTTCGCCTTTGCAGCTTCTTTACTGACAATGCCGAGTTTATCCAGCAACCAGGAAACACCGGATTTCAGGGAGTCCAGCGGATGCATGACCATATTCAGCCCTTCCGCCAGTGCCTCCCCGAATCGTCGCCCCATTGCCGCTGCGCTCTGCAGCTCGGCAGAGGTCGACTTAACAGGCGTCAGCAGATTAGTAAACCAGCCCCACAGCGCCTGTACTTTGTCGCCAATCCACTGAAACACAGGCTTAAGTGGTTCGAATGCAGCACTGATGGGACCTGCCGCCGCTTTGAATCCTTCCACCACGCCACCGAGAAATGCGGTGATGGGTTGCCAGTATTTCCAGACAACCAGCGCCACGCCTGCCAGTGCAGTAACCACAAGACCTATTGGACTGAGCAGAGCACCTAACAGACCAGATATGGCATACAGGGCAACGCGCAGCATCGCCAGCGGACCGGATGCCAGCACACGAAGCACCGCGCCTGCGGCAGCCAGTCCACCGCGCAGTACCGCCAGAGGATTCATAAACATCACAGCAACAGCACGTAAACCGGATAATCCAGACCGCAATAGTGCAACCGGCGCACCTGCTACAGTTTTCAGGACATTTCCCGTCAGTGATGCCGTGCGGCGCAAAGACGACAACGGCGCAGTAAGTAAACCTGCGGCGTTGCCCGATGAAGCAAGCCCGCGTCGCAGCAGTGCCAGTGGTGCGCCAGCCAGCCAAGACAACGCGCTGCTGGTTCGAGTTACTGCTGCCGTAACGGAAGATAACGTTTTGATACCCAACACAGAGAATCCCAGACGGATCACTGCCAGCGGCCCCAGCACTGCAGCCAGCGCCACCGCTAAGGTGCCGAGGCCGACGGTAACCGCAGCCACAACAGCCGATGCTTTCATCAGTGTGCCTGTCAGTTCCGGGTTAGCTTCCACCCAGCGACGCAACGCCCCCGTGACGCTTTTCACCGTGTACAGAATATCCATCAGCGGCTGGCGCAGCGTTTCGCCCAGGCTGCTGAAGGTGTTCTGCGCTCCGGTTTTGACCAGCAACCACTGCGCAGAAAGTGAATCCTTGTTAATGTCGGATTCTTTCTGCATGGAGCCAAGCGCATCATTGCCCGCTGTCAGTTTTAACTGACGCTGCAGTTCCGGCAGGTTGTTTGCCAGTTTCGCCGCGTCATCGCCAAACTCTTTACCAAACAACATAGTCATGGCAGACAGGCGCTTGTCCTGCGGCAGCGCGTTTACCTTCTCCAGCACGCGCTGGATGGTTCCCATCGCATCCTTCGTCATCTGCTTTTCAATCACTTCAGGATTGAGTTTCAGCAGATTCATCCCTTCAAAGAAACTCTTGCTTTGCATGGTGGCAATGGACAATTCACGCACCATCGCGTTTGCTGCACTGGCTGCAACCTCTGGCGCAGCGCCCAGTGTCAGGAAGGTGGAACCCAGCGCCGCCGCTTTACGATAATCCAGACGGTCAGCCACACCGCCCAGACGTTGCATCACATCAATGATGTCTGCCCCTTTCGACATGGCGTTATCATCCAGATAGTTCAGCGCATCACCGAGCTGTTCAATATTGCGGGTGGGGATTTTGTAGAGCTGGGCGATTTTCCCCAGACTTTCTGACAGTTCATCCGCTGGCAGCTCAAAGGCTGTTGCCGCCTTTGCTGCCGTACTGGCGAAGGCCAGCAGGTCACGTTTCTGATCTTCCCAGCTGTCGTCAGGGTTTGCGACGTTCATGCGCGCACCACCTTCAACCAGTGCAGCGAAGTCCACCGCACCGTTTTCCATCGGCAACTGTTCGCTGGCAGCCTTGATGGCATCCTGCATTTCATAAAAACGTGCAGTGCGGTTGCCATTATCGTCACGCAGACCATTGACCTGCTTTGCCACACCTTTCATGGCATCTTCCATGCTGGTATAGCTTTTTACTGCCGCCATCACTGGCGCACCCATTGCCAGCCCTGCAGCCGTGGTGGTGGCTCCGGCACCTGCAATACGATCACGCACCTCCAGCGAACGGGCATAACTGGCACGCGCTGCATTCATCCTGCGCTGAGCTTCCCCCAGTCGCTTCAGCCGCGCCTCCTGTTTCGAAAGTTCCTGGTTATAACGTGATGTTTCACGGGCTAAACGGGCAGTTGCTCCCGCATCGTCTTTCGCAGAAATTCCCGCCCGGTACAGTTCAGCACGCACAAGCGCCGTCTGCTGCTGCAGCTTTTTCTGGCGTTCTTCCAGGCGCTGAACAGCCAGCCGTTGACGGCCCAGAGCAACAACCTGACGTTGCGAAGGCGGCCCCATCGCTCCCAGTTCCTGACTGAGCAAATTTGCACGCTGGCGGGCATAGTTCAGCCTGTCGCCTAATTTCTGATTTTCTGCCTGCAGCTTTCGGAAGCTGTCCAGACTGCTCCCGGCCTGATCAAGCTGCTTTATTGCATCGCGGGATTTTTTGACAGCAGCAGCCAGTTCTCTTGAACTGGCCTGCGCAGATCGAAATGGGCGGGTGAGCTTGTCAACCGCATTAAGAATGACCTGCAGACGCAGGTTGTTATCACTCATCGTTGGCCCCGCTTCTCTGAATCGCTTTATACCGCCATTCCAGCACTTCGGTCAGCGGCATAACGTCAGTAACGGATGGCGGCCAGTGAAAAATGGTGGCGATATCTGCCACCAGATCGTCAACCGTCAGGCTGTCGGTAAACCGGCAAGCACCGACTTCTTCAACAAAAAAGTGACAACCTCAACCGACATGGCAGTGAGATCTGCCGGGTCCATCTCTGCAATTTCCTGTGCAGTCAGTGCCGGACTGGAGATGCGGGGGATCACGGTCATCATCGCGTTTACATCCATATCCATAATGGCCTGCAGGCGTGTACCGCGCAGCGCACCGGACTGCGGTTTACGCAGCACAATTTCGGTGATTTCTGTTTTACCGCGCTTGATGGGGGTATCCAGTTGAATGGTCTTTTCAGTCTGCTTATCGCTCATTTTGCTGTCCTGTCAATTGGGTTCTGGCGCGGTATCCCGCGCCGTTCAGATATATCAGAGGCCGAGGGCGTTGCGGTGCGCTTCCATCAGGTCCACACCGTCCACAATTTCCACCATGTTGATAAGGTCCACTTCATAGAGCACCTCACCATTGATGGTCAGCTTCGCGTAGCTGTTGGTACTGGTCACTTTGGTGGTGTTGCTTTCGCCCGTCTTCCACTCGCCGGAATCCACTTCTTTGTGACGTCCACGCACGACAAGCTCCACGGCCTGCACTTCCCCGGTATCGTCACGCTGAATAGAGCCGGTAAAGCGCAGCTGGATGCCATCCACCGTGGCTTTACCCATCTGTTTAAACAGCAGCAATTCAGTACCACCAATGGAAAATTCTGTGTCCAGCGCACTGTCATCAAGCCCCAGATCCACATCCACCGCACCCGGCATTCCGCCGCCGCGATACTTCTCATATTTGCGGGTGAATTTCGGCAGCGTCAGCGACTCAACGATCCCCTGCCAGTTGTTCCCGTCGTTAAACAGGTTCAGGTGTTTTAATTTGCGTGGTAATGCCATGTTGTCCCCTTACGCGCTGACCTGGCTGGCGAAATTCACCAGGTACTGATCGGTGATGCGCTGACGCAGCATCAGGTTTTCAAGTGGCGGCACTGGCGTGTAGTCGTAGTCGATGGTGAGTTTTCCGGCTTTCAGCGTGTCTTTGTCGTTCACCGACTCATCCAGCCAGCAATCACCACCAATGAGATAGCCCTGACTGACCAGGCTGCGCATTTTGGCGCGGATACCTTCGATAATGTCGCGGGCCAGCGACGGGTTAAGCGGTTTATCCACCGCCCACATGTGTGCTTCTGCCATCGTGTCCATCAGCACCTGCGCCGTGCGGGTGTAGTTTTCGAAGGCAAAGAGCGGGTCATCACTCAGGCAGCGGGAACCCCAGAAGCGGAAACCGTCTTTACGCACAAGCGTGGTGACGTCGTTCTGGTTCAGCAGACCTGCATCGGTTGCCGGGTCCTGCAGATCCCAGAACACATCTGCAGAAATTCCGGTGACACCGTTCACGCCCACGTTGGACAGGCTTTTGTGCCATCCGGTCTGCTCGTCAATTTTGGCGCGCAGACCAAGCGCACGGGCGGTGGCATATGCCGTTGCTTCGGCATTCAGCACCGTGTCCCAGCCAGTAAAGTCAGGCCAGATCAGCATCCCTTCGCGCTGGCTGAAGTTTTCGCGGTAAGTGATCGCCTCCTGCACTGTCTTGCAGCCATACGCTGACAGGTAAGCAAATCCACGCAGGCTTTGCGCCACGCTCAGCAACTCAGTAGCTACCGCCTTGGTGTCGTGGCCTGGCACGCCGAGAATGCGCGGTTTAACGCCGAGCTGTGACTGGGCAGATAACAGGGCTTTCATACCTGTTTTTTTACCTTCAGCAGTCACTGCGCCGATGATATTGGTCGTGGTTTCGTCTTCCGTTTCACCCTGCGGCACACGCACAACAATGGTCACGGGTTTTGCCTGGTCAGCGATGGCATCCAGCGAACGGGCCAGAGTACCTGACTCACCCGCTTTACCGCTGGCAGTCAGCACATCAGTGATCAGCACGGGTTTATTAAGAGGAAACATTTTTGCATCGGCATCATCGCCCGTGCAGACCATACCCACGATGGCGGTGCTCACCGTGGTAATAGATCGGGTGCCTTCGTTGACTTCAACAACGCGCACCCCGTGGTGGTAATCCTGAGCCATAGTGGCGAACCTCCTGATTGGATTAGGCTTCGCCCTATGTTGAAGTGATTGTGCCTGACAAACAGCTAAGCGCAGTTGTGTCGTTATTCACACAAAATAACGGTATTTGTCTGCTTGCAGGGATAATCAACATAATGCTGATTCAGGGGGATTCATTGATCTTATTTGCCGGAAATTTTCTATAAATGGTAGAAACGCCTACATCAAAAATCAGTGCAATACGCTGTCTTGATTCTCCGGCCTCGAGTAAACGCCCAATCTGTGCCCACTGTTCGGTGGTCAACTTAGGACGGCGTCCACCTACTCTGCCTTTGGCACGAGCTGCAGCCAGCCCTGCCCTGGTACGTTCAACTATCAGTTCGCGTTCCATTTCAGCCAGGGCACCCATGACATGAAAAAAGAAACGGCCCATTGGGGTACTGGTATCAATACTGTCAGTCAGGCTTCTGAAATTCACACCACGCTGGCGCAACTCTTCTATCAGCGTAACAAGATGCCGCATACTGCGCCCCAACCTGTCCAGCTTCCAGACAACCAGCGTGTCTCCTGCCGATAGTGTCCTGAGTAGTTTTTTCAGCCCCGGTCTGTCGGACTTAGTGCCACTGATTTTGTCCTCAAAAATCTGCTCACATCCCGCGCAGTTCAGTGCATTACGTTGCAAATCGGTGTTCTGGTCATTTGTTGACACGCGTACATAGCCAATAAGCATGATCATCCCCCTGAATAAAAACCGGAGATGATGCCAGTTAGCTGTTACCTCTGCATTTTCTTAAACGTTGGTTTGGGAGAAGGTTCAGCATTACCTGTTGGTGCACCTGTTCCGTGGCCTTCAGAGACACCTCCAACAGGCTGGCTGAAATGCAACGGGGCGGCTTTTTCTGCTGAAGAATACCCGGAACTGGCAAAGGCTTACCCGACAAATAAATTGCCTGATTTACGAGGTGAATTTATTCGTGGCTGGGATGATGGGCGCGGTATTGATGCAGGACGTGCTTTATTGAGCCTTCAGGCTGGGATGCTGGAAAAGCACCGTCATATTGTTGTTGCCAATGATGGTTACGACACAAAAGATGAATGGGAACTGGCTACGATTTTCAAAAAGACATACACACAAGGACGGGGACTTGATGCCACAAATACAGGAGGGAGTCTGATCCCATCACCGACACTTCATTCACGAGGGAGTATCGGTAATACTGGCGGGAGTGAAACCCGTCCACGAAATATTGCATTTAACTTTATCGTGAGGGCTGCATAATGGATAACGCCGTATTAAATAGCGAGCTTATTGCCACGAAGGCGGGGAATATTACCGTCTATAACTATGATGGTGAAACTCGGGAATATATTTCCACTTCAAATGAATATCTTGCCATTGGTGTCGGTATCCCTGCATATTCCTGTTTAGATGCCCCTGGCACACATAAGGCGGGTTATGCTATCTGCCGTTCGATGGATTTAAACTCATGGGAATATGTGCCAGACTATCGCGGTGAAATCGTTTATAGCACCGAAACAGGAGAATCGAAAGAAATCACAGGTCCGGGTGATTATCCTGAAAATACGACCACTATCGCCCCGTTAACGCCATACGATGAATGGGATGGTGAGAAATGGGTGACAGATACTGAGGCACAGCATAATGCCGCAGTAGACGCGGCAGAAGCACTGCGCCAGTCACTGATTGATGCAGCAATGGCTTCCATTAGTCTGATTCAACTGAAACTACAGGCCGGACGGAAGCTGACGCAGGCAGAAACCACCCGACTTAACGCTGTGCTGGATTACATTGACGCAGTGACGGCAACAGATACCAGCACCGCGCCGGATGTCATCTGGCCTGAACTGCCGGAGGAGTAGGCCATTCAATATCTGGCGCACTGGAAGTATCGACCAGCTCCAGTGCGTCCAGATAATCCAGCCACAAATTATATTGCGCCAGTTCCTCACCTTTCAGACGACCAATAGCCGCTTTACCAGCCCATTGTTTACTGTTCATATAATCGTTGGCCTGATTAATCAATTGCTGCTTTTTCAGTTCGGCTGCAGCAATCTGTTCCTCATGTGTTGGTGGTGGAATTTCAGACCATGCAGGAAAACCATTTTCTCCAGCGATACGGATTTTTCCTTTCGGCGGTAATCCGGAAAACTCAATATACACTTGCTCATCAACTTCAACAGCATCATCTGGCCATGAGTCAGCTTGCGTGTAATCCTCTTTCATCTCCAAGGGATAGAAAGAGTTTGTAGTCGCGGAATATATGTAATTCATTTTTCACTCCATAAAGTTAAAAGAAATTAACACCCTAATGCGAAAAATGAAGCACCGATACCGGGTACGCCTGCTCTGGAAATAAATTTCACCGGGTCCTGGTTATAACCGGCACAAGCTATATAGCCAACATTTGCACTGCCGGGAGTGTAATCCTGAGTCGCAAATACCCGCAGACATCTATTCGGAAATGCAATCGGAAAATAGGTTACTGTGTCCTGAGACGTCAGCGGAACATCAATTGGCCCCCATTGAATAATTAAACCGGATGGCAATTTTTGATATCCAGGAACTGAAGCAGAAAGCATAAAACTACCCATATCAGGTATCTGATTCGCCCCTGTCCCTACATTTCTTTTAGCCGCTTCTCCCAAACCAAGGTATGTGAGAAGACCAGCTACATCCTTTCCACTCAAATTAGTCAGCGTATTGTCCAGCGGTTGTTTACCTGCCAGCGCATTAAGCATTGTCGTGGCAAAGTTCGGGTCATTCCCCAGCGCTGCCGCCAGTTCGTTCAGTGTATCCAGTGCCGCAGGTGCAGAACCCACCATTGCCGCAATCGCCGATTTCACAAATGCCGTGGTGGCAATCTGTGTATTGTTGACCGACTGTGCCGCAGTAGGTGCGGTTGGCGTTCCGGTGAGTGCCGGACTCGACAGCGGCGCTTTCAGTGCCAGCGCATTGTTAATGGTGGTACTGAATTTCGGATCATTGTTAATGGCTGCGGCTATTTCTTTCAGCGTGTCCAACGTGGCTGGCGCACCATTAATAAGAGCCGTCAGAGCCGCCTGAACAAACGCGGTGGTCGCAATCTGAGTGGTGTTATTCCCTGCGGCTGGCGTTGGCGCTTTGGGTGTCCCGGTAAACGTCGGACTTTCTTTGGGTGCATACTGTGAATGCGGGTCCGGTGCGGCAAGATGTTTTGCCATCTGATCATCCGCGTACACCTTCAGCTCCAGTGCCTTGTCATCCACATACTTGCGGGTTGCCAGCACTACGGCAGGGTCGATTTTCAGGGTGATATTGTCCGTGCTGCTGGTAATCAGCACCATGCGCACGGTCTGAGTGCGCCCGCTACCTTCAGCCAGTTGCGGCTTATAGCTTTCCGGGCAGTTGCCCACGGCAATCAATGCCCCGGACTCATCAAACAAGCCCACTTCACGTATCCACCAACCGCCCTCGTTTTCAGGGATCACCTGTTCGGCAATAATCTGGCTGCTGTTCTGCGGGTCGATATAGAGCATATTCAGCGCAGCCCGGCGTTTCTCATTTACCAGTGCAGTCTGCTTTGAGTCTGGCGTTGGCAATACTCCGCCGCCATCGCCGACCGCCATATGGGTAATTTTTAGCGGCACACCGAGCGCGGCGGCGCTGGCAAGTTTCGCCGCGCCAATATCCGTCAGCAGGGTATAAAATTTTGTGCTCATGGATTCACTCTCATTGTGTCAATAACATGGACCGCCCCGCCTTCATGCGCGGTGCCGCCAGAAATAATTGTTTCGTTGATATACGGATAGATCGTGATTTCTTCGCCAAGATAGCTGGCGGCCCCCACCCAATGCGGACCGCTGGTCTGCAGATTGATGGACATGCCGATCATGTGACGGCTACATGGTTTGGCATCGCTTATCAGCCGCTCAAGTTCCAGATAGGTATCTTCAGTGATGCCCTGGTCCTGCACGCCGATATCCAGGCGAAACGTGCCCGGTGTTTCTCCGGTCTGCCACCACTCAATAATGCGGATCAGGAATCCGAACGGTTCCACCACCCGCCGCACGGCACTGGTGGTTCCTTTATGCTGATGAATATAAAAAGCATCCTTCACTACCTGGCGTTTGACGCTTTCTGTCCAGCCCTCGTCCCAGCGATCCACAGAGAACGCCCAGGCGAGATAAGGCAGGAAGCTGACCGGACAGGTAGCCGGATTCCACAAGTCACGCAGCGGCACCTGCAGATCAGAAATCCCGCTACAGGTTTGCGCCAGTCGGCGCTCCAGTGAAGTTGAACCCGGTGGCAGCAGACTATTCATCCGTTCCTCCGTTGGTTACGCTCCACTGCGTACATGATGCCGCCTGTGTTTTGTTCAGGACCACATCCGCCAGAGGAGAAGCCAGCTCCACACGCTGCACACCCTCAACATGCAGGGCGGCAAAGATGGCGCTACGGCGAATATCCCGACCAAGACGCGTCTGACTGGCGATGTACTTCTGCAGGCTGGCTTTTGCCGCTGCCATTACCGGCTCTGCTTCCGGTCCCGGATAGAGAAAAATGGTGGCTTCCACGCGATACGGGATGATTTCTGCGCTGCGAACCGTCAGACGGTCAGCCACCGGGCGGACGTTCTCACTGTTCAGAGCTTTTTCCACCACGTCCAGCAGGTCTTTTTCTGCAGTTCCATCGCCTTCGCGGCTAAGGACAGTCAGCACCACCTCTGCAGGTGCCGGGCTGGTTGCACTGGCATCCGCCACCCGACCGTCGGCGCTTCGGGCATGAAATTCATAAGCTGCAGTTGGCCCCGCAACAGAAAGCCCTTCAAAGGCTGCAGGCACACGCAGGCGTAACGCTTCATCGCTTTCCATCACAGCTGCAACGGGCGGCACAGCATCATTATCAGCAGGCGTCACCGTCAGGCGTGTCACGTTGTAGTTGGCAGCGAGCTGGTCAAGATCGCCGCCCATCGCGTAAGCCACCATCACCGCCTGCGCGGCTTCGTTAATGCGCTGGCGCAGAAGCAACTCACGGTAAGCGTTCTCCTGCAACAATTTAGTGACGGGTTCAGATTCCAGTTCCAGCGTGCGGATCACGGCTTCCTGCTCATCTTTCGGATGAAGCGCCACAAATTCTGCCTTGCGTTCGGCAAGCAGCGTCTCAAAGTCCGGCACATCCACAATCTGCGGTGCAGGCAACTGCGAAAGGTCAATCACTGCCATTCTCTGCTCCTGTTGATACGGAAAGGGACACAGGCACACCGTTATTCCGCCGCCCGGTCAGCTCCACCACCATAGAACCGTCAAAGTTGCTGTTGATGGTGATGGAATCCAGCGTCAGCCGTGGCTCCCAGCGACTCAGCGCCACATACACTGCCGACATGACCTGCAGGCGTAATGCCGGATTTTGTGGCTGATCTATCAGTGCCGACAGTAGGGAACCATATTCCCGACGGGCAATGCGGCTACCCTGCGGCGTCAGCAGAATGTCCCGCACCGACTGGCGCAGATGGTCAATATCAGTAATGACTTTGCCGCTGGTATTGTTCATCCCGCTATAAAGCGTCATACCGGGCCTCCGGTTGTGTCGCCGCCTTTCAGGACGCCAGTATGCTGATGTGCATCAACCACAATTCCGTTAGAACTCATTGCACCGCCGCCCTGGGTAACACCACCATTGATCACTACTTCGCTGTTAATACGCGTGCGGTCAGCCTCCAGCACAAACTCACTGGTTTTCAGGGTGATGTTGTCGGCAGCCTCAATGACCATGGATTTGATGCCCCTGACATACCAGCGCCCGGTTGCGGGTTCGTATTCAAACCAGCCACCGTCAGGATGTTCTGTCACGCAGGCGTCCGCCGACGTCGAAGGTGGCGCGAACTGATTCGAATAGACAGCGGGCAACGCAAAGGCGGTTTCCAGATTGCCTCCCAGACTCAGCAGCACCACCTGCTCACCTTCCGATGGTTTCCACCATGTGCGGGCATTACCCGCGCGCAGCGTCAGCCAGTTAATCCAGTTGGTTTCAAGGTCGCCCGTTTTCACCCGGCAAAGCCAGTTTTCCCGGTCCACTTCGGTGACTACACCAGTGCGGATCAGGTTGGTGATAAGGCGCATGATTTCGGTTAATTGTGCGTTCATAGGGAAAGGTTGCCATCAGGGGAAGAAAGGCGGCAGTGCTGCAACTTGTATCAGTGCTGATACAAAGATCATCCCGCCAGCCATTGCAGAATCATGTCGCGGGTCATTGCCTCAACATCATCATTTACACCCAGAAGGCGACGCTCTGCGTAACGGACCTCAGGTCCTTTGCGACTGACGCGATCGCGCAAGCCGTAATGGTGAACACGGGCAATGCGCTGCACCTTACCTTCAAACTGTACGCTGGCAGAATCAGAGCTGGCGGCAGTTCTCAGGTATTTTGTGGTGCGCAGCTTTGTAAACATCTGACGTTTGATACGGCCTTTTTTACTGCGTGCTGTTACTCGCCTCGGTTCATAGCGGCTGCCATCAGGATTGCGTTGCATCCTGATGTTCTGCCGCTGTGTCCGGCGCAGTTCCTGTGCCAGCTGGCGCATCATTCGGCTTCTTGCGGCTGGCTCCAGATTCGCCAGCAAGGCACTCAGCCAGTCGTCAACTTTCTGCAGTTCAGCCACTTTTCACCGTCCACATTTCTTCAGGTTCATCAGGTTCCGCTACCGCTTCAACACTCGACACACTGCCGTCAGTGCTGACCAGCACACGCTCCGTCAGTTGCAGGTTCAGGCTGATATCACAGACATCGTTACGCAGAATATCCACCTCAAAGGTGAATAGCTTTTCCCGTAACGCCGGGTTCTTGATGGCATCGGGCTGGTTATCCCGCAGCCACAGCAAAACCGGGGCCATCAGCAGATTCTGGTCGCCGCTGAAATCCTCAATCACCGCGTTCAGGGTGTAACGGTACTCCCACGACATGGAGCTGGCCCCCGTGGCAACCAGCGAACCGTTATCCACAAACAGATGTAGTTTGTCCGGGTTATTGCGGACATAAGGCACCGCTTTATTGAGGGCGTGGCGCAGGGATTGTGGTTTGTTCACTGTTTCGCTCCTGACACGCAATAATCATGTCCACTTTGTCTGCACAGACCGCCCAGGCGGCCTCCGTTTCATCCAGCAATGCGTTCAGATCACCGTTAGTGCGCGGCGCTGTCTGATCCAGCCGACACGGCGTCACTCGCGGACAACCACTGACGGTAAGCTGCACCTCCGGTGAGTGCCGGACGTTCCCGCAGCCGGATAATGTCAGCAGGCAAAGGAGTATCAGCCCAGCGGCGTAAATCCTCGTTCTCACGTTTCAGTTCCTCAATCCGGTGTTGTCGTTGTCTCAGCTGTGCGCTGGTCTGTTCTGCTTCGGCATAGAGCCGCGCCTGCTCCCGGTTATTGGTTTCAGTCAGAATGGACAGGCTGATAAGCTGGCTGTTGCTCTTTGCCAGTGCCTGGCTTTTGCTCTGCAGCTCGTCTGCCTGCGTGCTGATGGTCTGGCTGGCATCAACCAGCCGCCACGTCTGCCAGCCCAGCGCCGCCAGTAATAACGCCAGCACAACCAGCAGCATCCGGTTCATGCTGCTACCTGTTGCGCCATCTGATTACGGGTGATCCAGAAGGCAATAACGGTCAGTAGATAAAAGACCATGGTAATAGCCCACCCCGTCCAGGCGAGACTTACAACAATCAGCAATCGCATCACCCAACTGGTAAATACGTTTTCTTTTCGGGTAATTGTCTTCAGCAAAGATGCCCTTAACTCCTGCCAGAGCGGGCCATTCTTAATTAACGCAGCCAGTGCTACCGGAATTACCGCCCATGTCAGCAAACAGGCTACCCAAATGCCGGACGCTGCCAGTACCGGAAAAATCCCCTGCGGATACACCATTGCTGCGATTAACAGCGCCATCCATAACATCAGAAACAGTCCGCTGATTAATTTCTTTTTCATTTCAGTTTGCTCCCTGTAAACACCAGGCCATCTCCCGCGCACGGCGGTTATCCAGCCCCTGATTAAAAACACCTTTCACATAAACCCAGCGCGGCAACTGTCGGCACGCATCTGCCCAGCGCCGCTGATTGAGTAATTTCACCAGCGTGGAACTGCAGGCATTGCCCGTTCCCACGTTGAAGGCAAACGACACCGCAGCGTCATACACCTTCTGCGGCGGCTGTTGCTTCACACACCTTTCCAGCGCCCGCTCGACACGCAGCACGTTGGAGATCAGCCCTTCTGCTGCCTGTCGCTCCGTAATGGTTTTGCCGGGAATGACGCCTGACGTATTACCAATGCCGTCGGTCCAGACACCCGCGCTGCACTGATACGGCTGCAGACGACAACCTTCGTAATCGGCAATCAGTTTCAGCCCCTCCACGGAGGTGTGAAGCTGCTGAAAACCCGGCAGCGTGGCAGCAATAGCCAGCACGGCCCCGACAAGGCAGCGTTTAACGATTGATGGATTCATAGTCCTCCCGCGAGATCTGCCCGTCGCGCAGAAGCTGGTAGGCTTTGTGTTTGTAGTACCAGTTGATAGCCAGCATCAGCACACCAATCATCAGGCCGCCCAGCGTTGAGGCATCCTTGATGGACAAATCTCCCAGCCAGGCCAGCACGACGGCGATGCAATACGTGATAAAGGCGCTGATTCGCTCAAGCGTCATAATTCAGTCCCATAGCTGGACGGTCTGCACGGTGGTGGTGGTCGGAATGTCCGGCAGCTCCACCTGCAGCCCGTGAGGTAAAAAGGGGCCGTATTCGGCAAGCCCCGGATTTGCCTTCAGTACCTGCTCCGTGACACCCTGCGTGCGCCCGTAATGACGCCAGCAAAGCGCGTCCACCGTGTCATACTGATGCGCACGCACTTTCATCAGATAAGCTCCACTGTGCAGTGCGGCGCATCCTGCACCCGGCTGATGGCCCAGCGGGCGTCACGCCACAAATCACCGCTGGCTTCTGCCAGTTCTTCGCCTCGCTTCACACCGGATGCCGTGGCGTCATAGTCCTGGTATCGTTCGTTGAGCATGGCGCGTGCCCAGCAGTAAACCGCGTTGAAATAGTGCTGAATGCGCTCACTTTTGCCGTCCAGCTGCTCCGCCGGAACCTCTGCCAGCGAGGCATATCCCAGCATCTGCTGGCGTCTGCGAAACTCATACAGCTCTGCGTTGACCTCCGAAATTGCCGACAGCGCAACCTGCTTTAAACGCGGCTGCGTCACCGTGCCGTCAGTGCGCATGACACTGCGAAACTCCGACAGGTCCACATCAGGCCAGAACGGCGTGTTTCTGATGATTTCCGCCTGTTCCGGTGCCTGTTCTGGCGCAACAAACTTCATGCTGCTTTCTCCTGAAATAGAGGGCGGTGGACGGGGTTTTGATGTGGCAGTGCCTTTCGCCACCCCGTGCCGCCCGTGCGCGGGGGCACGTTCTGTCAGCGGCTGTCATTGCGCAGTCTGCGCTCCAGCTGCTGTTTGTCTTTTTTCACGCCACAGCGGGGATCGAGCTGTAACGCATGGTTGAGATGATTAAGGGCGGAAGCCGGGTTGCTTTCACTCAGGACAGCGCCAATCGCTTTATGCAGACGCGCCCGTGACTGGTCCGGCATATCCAGACCGTCTGTCAGCTCCAGCGTCTGCAGCAACAGATCGGCATCAAAGCCGGTGGCGGCAAGCATTGCGCTCTGCGCCGCGTCTGCCATTTCCTCTGCCAGCACGGTCTGCACATTGCGATTACCCAGCGGCATCACCCAACCATGACGCAGGGCATGACGCCCGATCTCCAGCGCCCCGGCATAATCTCCGGCATCAATGCGCCACAGCATCACGTACATCAGCACGTCATCCTGTTGAGCGCCTCCGGCAGCCAGGACACCCTCTGCCCAGGCGACGTATTTCGGCAGCAGCTCCACCTTGATTTCCGCTTTTTTGACCGTGGACTGAACGCCCTTGAGACGGCGGCGGTCTTCCGCCAGTTGCAGCAGCATCAGGTCATAGCCCGACGCGTGGCGAACACTGCCGCCCTCGCGGGCGGCCTGTTCAGCCTGAACGCGCAGGCGATGCTGCCGTGCGGGACTCAGGCTCATGGATTACGCTCCGGTTTCTGCTGCGGCGGCGCTGAAGTCGCCAATCTGGATGTTTTCCACCAGTGCGGCGCAGCGGTAGTCCTCAACCACATAGGCTTCGTTAACGGATTCAAAGTTTTCAATCCGGTCACGTTTCGGGTTGTCGATAACTGAACGGCGGCGAGTGTCTTCCTGCCAGTAGATGGACAGGTTATCCAGACGGGTGATCAGCAGCGCATTCGGCGGGAAGAACGGCGCACGCACGGCCTGCAGGCCACCCATGCGTTTCTGGCTGATGATCATATCTGCAGCCAGTTTTTCACTGTTCTCCTGCTCTTTGTTGACCAGCGGGAAATACTTGTCAGACAACAGTTCACGACCGCAAATCACCACCAGATCGTCATCGTCCTGGTAAACCACGTCGATAAGCTCATTGACGGCATCCATCACCACGGCGTCCAGGTTGGCATATTCGCCACCTTTGCCGACTTTCACTGCGCCCGGTGTGGTTTCACCGCCCGTGGTGGTGCTGCCCATGACGTGATCCGGTGCATCCTCACGGATTTTCTGCAGCCAGCCTTTATTTACATCCTGCAGCAGCGGGTTTTCGCTACGGTTGGAGGTTTTCGCACGCTTCACGCCGTTAAAGCCGATCATGATGCGGTCCAGTGCCTGACGTTTCACGATGGCGTCACGGATACGCACCTGGAAATCCTGAAACTTCGCCCACAGGTCCAGCTTCGCGTAGGTCAGCACCGTGTCAAAGTTGGTCTGCTCGCATTTATATTCCACATCGACCATCAGCGTCGGATCGACAGGTTCACGCTCTTTCGCGGTGGTGTCAGTGGTTCCGGCAATGGTGCTGCCAACACCCAGCCCCAGCAGCTGACCGGACTGCTCAGTCACTGGCGTGACGTTAATCAGCGTCAGGAAAGCGGCGGACTGCTGGATCTGGTCTTCCAGCGTCTGCTGCACAGACGGCTCCACAGTGAATTTGCTGGACAGTTCTTCAACTGCCACACCGTTCAGACGCGCCAGCTGCTGCAGGTAAGCGTTAAAAGCAAAGCGGGTATTCTTCTTCATCGGGTTTTGTGCTCCATCAGCAATTGGTCAGAGTGTCAGCGGGGGTGTTACCGCCTGTTGCACGCTGGCGGTAGTCCTGGCGGCTGTCTTCTTGACTCAGCTTGTCCACCAGTTCGTTAAAGGCGGTCTGCTGTGCCTGCAGGGCAGTCTCCAGCTCAGACAGGCGTTCTTCCTGCTCAGACAGGGATTTTTCGGTGCGTGCGCTCAGGTTTTGCTGCTCAGTGGCGACCAGCTCCACGGCCTTATGCACATCAGAGAACCGGGCGTCATCGGACTGATCTTTTTTGGTAAACAGCGCCGTGACACGGGCAAACAGGGACGGTTTGTCATCCTGGATTTCTTCCAGTTCGATCACCGTTTCCTCTGCAGCGGTAAAGAGATTGGCAGGATTCTGCTTGCGGTTTGCCAGTGGGTTATGGGCTGCACTGGCGCTGAATGTCAGCATTTCAGTGCCCAGACTGGCAGGGTCATCAGTGGCGGCCAGGCCGACCAGGTAGGCTTTGCCCGTATCAGCGAACTTCGGGCTGACTTCCATAGAGGTGAATAATTTCTGGCCTTTTTTCACCAGCTCCACCAGGGACTCCGTTGGCTCAACGTCGGCATACAGCGCCATCTTGCCTGCCAGCGGACCTTCCGTGATTTCTTCAGCAAACAGCGCCGTCACCTTGCCGTAGCGGTTAAAGGTGCTGTCCGGCAGATAAGACTTGATGTGCTCAAGGTTAATCAGCGCGGTATACACCGCCGGGTTATAGCTGGCTGCCATCTGTTCCAGCCATTCACGCTGGATTTCGCGTCCGTCGGTGGTGGCACCTTCCACCCCGATGCGAAAACGCTTTGCTTTCACTGTCATGAGCCGTGCTCCGTTAGAAAAAACTTACTGGAGCCTTATGGTTGCGGTGATAGGGGCAGTGAAACAATGCGCGGTATTTGTACCGACAACCACACAAACCGCAGGCGGGGAAAGCCTTCATTCAAGGCTGTAGGTTTGTGCCATGAACACCACACTGATACCCGCAGATCTCGATCCCCGTCGGCAGGCCATGCTGCTGTACTTTCAGGGATACCGCGTAGCCCGCATTGCTGAAATGCTGGGCGAGAAAGTTGCAACCGTTCACAGCTGGAAAAAACGCGACAAGTGGGGTGACTATGGGCCGCTGGATCAGATGCAGCTCACCACCGCCGCACGCTACTGCCAGCTCATCATGAAGGAGCACAAAGAAGGGAAAGATTTCAAAGAGATTGACCTGCTGGCGCGCCAGTCTGAGCGCCACGCGCGGATCGGCAAGTTTAACAATGGCGGCAACGAAGCCGACTTAAACCCTAACGTCGCCAACCGCAACAAAGGCCCACGCCGTCAGCCTGAAAAGAATGTTTTCACCGATGAACAGATTGAGAAGCTGGAAGAAATTTTCCATTCCTCCATGTTCAACTACCAGCGCCACTGGTGGGAAGCCGGAAAAACCAACCGCATCCGCAACCTGCTGAAGTCACGCCAGATCGGCGCGACCTTCTATTTTGCCCGTGAAGCCCTGATTGACGCCCTGCTTACCGGACGTAACCAGATTTTCCTTTCTGCCAGTAAGGCACAGGCCCACGTCTTCAAACAGTACATCATCGACTTTGCCAAAGAAGTGGAGGTGGAGCTGAAAGGCGATCCGATGGTGCTTCCCAACGGGGCCACACTGTATTTCCTCGGCACCAATGCCCGCACTGCCCAGAGTTATCACGGCAACCTGTATCTGGATGAATATTTCTGGATACCGAAATTCCAGGAGCTGCGCAAAGTGGCTTCCGGTATGGCTATTCACAAGAAATGGCGACAGACCTATTTTTCCACGCCATCCAGCCTGACCCACAGTGCTTATCCGTTCTGGTCCGGTGCGCTGTTCAACCGTGGGCGCAACAAAGCCGATAAGGTGGACATCGACCTGTCCCACAGCAATCTGGCTCCCGGCCTGCTGTGTGCAGACGGGCAATACCGCCAGATAGTCACCGTGGAAGATGCGGTGCGCGGCGGCTGTAACCTGTTCGACCTGGACCAGTTGCGCATGGAATACAGCCCGGACGAATACCAGAACCTGCTGATGTGTGAGTTCGTGGACGATCTCGCGTCCGTGTTCCCGCTCAGCGAGCTGCAGGCGTGCATGGTGGACAGTTGGGAAGTCTGGACCGACTTTCATGCTCTGGCCCTGCGCCCGTTTGGCTGGCGCGAAGTGTGGATCGGTTATGACCCGGCAAAAGGTACGCAGAACGGCGACAGCGCCGGATGCGTGGTGGTGGCACCGCCAGCCGTGCCAGGCGGTAAGTTTCGCATTCTTGAACGTCACCAGTGGCGCGGGATGGACTTCCGCGCCCAGGCTGACGCCATCAAAAAACTGACCGAACAGTACAACGTGACCTATATCGGTATCGACTCAACCGGCGTTGGTCACGGGGTTTATGAGAACGTGAAAGCGTTCTTTCCTGCTGTCCGGGAGTTTGTCTATAACCCCAATGTTAAAAACGCCCTAGTACTCAAGGCCTACGACATTATCAGCCACCGCCGTCTGGAGTTTGACGCCGGGCACACCGACATTGCGCAGTCATTCATGGCAATCCGTCGCGCCACCACCGCCAGCGGCAACCGCCCGACCTATGAAGCCAGCCGCAGCGAAGAAGCCAGCCACGCCGATCTGGCCTGGGCAACGATGCACGCACTGTTTAACGAGCCGCTGCAGGGCGAATCCGCCAATACCAGCAATATTGTGGAGATTTTTTGATGGGAAAGAGTAAGAAAAACCGCGCTGCGGCGACGAATCAGCTCAAGCATAAAAGCCAGACTTCAGCCGAAGCATTCAGCTTTGGCGATCCCGTTCCTGTTCTGGACCGCCGTGAACTGCTGGACTATGTGGAATGCGTACAGATGGATCGCTGGTATGAGCCGCCCGTCAGCTTTGACGGACTGGCACGAACCTTCCGCGCCGCCGTGCATCACAGCTCACCAATTGCGGTGAAATGCAACATTCTGACCAGTACCTACATCCCTCACCCGCTGCTCAGCCAGCAGGCTTTTTCACGTTTTGTGCAGGACTATCTGGTATTTGGTAACGCCTACCTGGAGAAACGCACGAACCGCTTCGGTGAAGTTATAGCCCTTGAGCCTGCTCTGGCAAAATACACCCGACGCGGGTTAGACCTGGATACCTACTGGTTTGTGCAATACGGTATGACAACCCAGCCGTATCAGTTCACGAAAGGCAGCATCTTTCATCTGATGGAACCGGATATTAATCAGGAGATCTACGGCCTGCCTGGCTATCTTTCTGCTATTCCATCCGCTCTGCTCAACGAGTCCGCCACGCTGTTCCGCCGTAAGTATTACATCAATGGCAGCCATGCAGGCTTCATCATGTACATGACCGATGCCGCGCAGAACCAGGAAGATGTGAACAATCTCCGTAACGCTATGAAAAGCGCCAAAGGTCCGGGTAACTTCCGCAATCTGTTTATGTACTCGCCTAATGGTAAAAAAGACGGACTTCAGATTATCCCATTGTCAGAAGTCGCAGCGAAGGATGAATTTCTGAACATCAAGAACGTCAGCCGTGATGACATGATGGCGGCGCACCGCGTACCGCCTCAGATGATGGGGATTATGCCTAATAATGTCGGGGGGTTTGGGGATGTGGAGAAGGCGAGTAAAGTGTTTGTTCGTAATGAACTTCTTCCTCTACAAAAGAAAATAATTGAAATTAACAATTGGATAGATAATGAGGTCATAAAATTCGAATTTTATGACCTCATGTAACTGAATAAATATAATCAGGTAATGACTAAGCTGAAGTCATTACCTCTCTAATCTTACTAATCCACTCTGGAACACTATTTTCTTCCGTCATTAATTCAACATATCTTTTTGCGAATAAAAACTTATTATTTCCATCATCAAAAAATCTATTTATGGCATTTTTTTCACTAACTCTGAGATCAAGAGCTGAGTAAGATTCCAGATTATCACTTGGAGCATCAATATTATTAATGAAACTTAAATAATCGTAATCACCAGCAAATGACAATAAGGTCTGGTAATAGATTTTTGCGTTCAAAACATCCTCTATCTCAGTTGCAGGCGATACCGGATTTGAGTCTATCTTAACTAAGATTGCCCTGTTTTTAGACGAATCATAAACAAATCTTTTACAATGTAATCTTTGATATGTTCCGACGTCATATCTGACCAACTGGCTATCAGTATCAGCTAACAAATATATATTTCCGGTAATCTCCCCTTCGACATCCTTATAGCAGGCAGAGAGATAGTTATATATTTTTTTAATTTCCGACGCCCCCCCAACAGGTACAATACGAAGATTATGATTTTTTATCAAATCCTTAAAATATGCTGAAAGATAAATTCTTTCCGATGAACCCTCACAAATCAACCAATTATATGGCTTCTCACCTGTTGCACTAGATAATAATGACTGAGTAAAATCATTCATACTTTTAATTCTAATATCAAATGGTAACTTTCCCCTACTATCTCGAACAAGTTGTTTTATTTCTTCCCGGTAAGATGCTAAATTGATCAGATCAAAAAGATGCTCATTATTTTTTTTAGTTATTATTGTAACAGTTCCCTTTTCCAAGGTGGGGAGAAAACCATACCAATGAGAGGAAAACAATAGTTGCCTACATCCTAAACTTAGTTCTGATAACGCTTGAAATTGTTCAAAACAAGCAGACATGTGCAATGAAGACTCAGGCTCATCTATGGCTATGATTAAATTATCACTATTACTTCTATGCTTTGTCAGCAATGCATGCGCAACATCAATAATAGCCTTCTGCTTTTCCCCCGAACTCAAATTACTAATTTCTAAAAAATGCTCGCCATTGTGGGTTTTATGTAATTTCCTGACGTTAAAAAACGCTTGTATAATTAAGTTATAGACTTCTTTTTTTTGAATTCTTTTTTGCCTATCCGAAGGCGTTCTATACGTATAGTTAACTAGCTTCGTTGAGATATCTTCAAGAAATCCGCTTAGTTCTCTGTTGATTTCTCCAATTTTTGACTCACCAACTATTCTATCAAGAATTTCATGCAGCGATTCACCCATCAATACTTGAGTTCCAATACTCTCAAGCTTAGTAAAAACCTCAGTATCAATCTCTTTTGGTATATATAAATATTCTAACTTACCAGTGATATAATCAAATAAAACTTGAAAATGTTTAGCTAACTCTATACCTTCACTTAACTTGAATCCGGCACCAAATATATCTTTTTCCATTATAGTAGATAGACTTCTACCTGCTAAAACAGATAATGACATATTATTATTATGAAGGCGTCCAATAGGAATAATTAACTGCCCTTGCATATCATTTCGTGCAAAAAGTCTATCACGATGACTTATAAAATTTTCAAGAATAGTTTTTGTTTGTGAGTTTGTAGCGTCTTCTAAGCTAACCTCCCTAGCTAAAGCATCTAGCGTTTTTGCAAAAGGGAGTGTCTCAGAATCAAAAAAATCCTCCTCCAATATAAAAACCGGTACAATATGTGGGCTGGTTTTTTCTATGCCGCTCTTTTTGACAGCTGTATTATAATTCCACTCTTTAGCATTAAATATTACATCCAATGCCTCAAGTATTGAGCTTTTCCCTATCCCATTATTTCCTAAGAAACCGCTAAAATTTGGAGCGTCTGTCAAAGGAATATAATTTATGCCTTGATATGTTTTGACGTTACGGATAAACAACCCGGCTATCATATCTATACCTACCTTGGAATTAAAGAATGCTTTAGCACTTTGAAAACTTGCTGCAAATGATAACAGCATCGACATGGTTTGCAACGCGCGCTCGTATCCCCGCCACGCCTGCCCGCTTTATGTAGCGGTTTTCATGCGCCTGCATGACATAAGCAAAATCCCGCCACTCCTGGCGGGCCTCAGCTAAAACGATCCTCAAACGATCATGCGGATTCATGCGGCATAGACATGCACAATCTCCAAAGCGGGCATCGAGACTTTTTGGAAACCTACGTAACCACAGTTAATGTGTGCATCCTGTCTCGAATTGCATCACACGTCTCATCAAAAAGCTTGATGATGGTTGTATGGTTCAACTCCGCCTCTTTCCAATAATTTTGCCCGTCAAATTCTGGATCGCTATGCTTAAACGATATTGACTCTGAAAGGCATTCCTTCCGGAAACGGTCCAAGATTATATAAACCTCTGGTGAGATGAACGGTTTGTTAGATTCAACACTTGTAACAAAAGTGTTAAATGCATCAGAAAAAACTTTCAACCTTCTAAATTTTCTCTCTTCAAATGGTTCGTTGGGGTCAACATGATCCAGCGCAGGCCTCAGCTTAAGCACGCTTTCTCTGGTTTCAAACATCGAATTCCAAATGAGACTATATGCTGATAACTCCTTATCAAAATACGCTTTCGTTACATAAACAGAATTGTCTAACTTAGCCTTTATTCTTTCATTAGTTGCACTCAGTTGTGATTGAAATTCAGCAATATCTTTGTTTAGCCGCGACTTATATCTTTCTAAATAAACTTTCCCGATCCAAACAAATATGCCAGATGCAACAAAAGACACCCCACCCAACGAAGCCAGAACTTTAAAGACTAAATCCATTGCGCCCCCACCTGCAAAAATAGTATTCCATTATAAGCTAATACATTTTTAATCAAACAGGGGATAATTCGCGTCAACCTCATCACTTCTCTGCTCTACCCTAGTGACTTCCATCAAAAACCCCAGGCCGTCATATAGCGAAACGGGGAATTCCAGCTCAAGCCAGAAGCAGTCTTCATAGATGCGGCCCAACCAAAAACCTCCGCCACACTCCTTTGGGCGTTGAAAGAAGACCCAGTCGCCAAGGGTTAAACGTTCCAGCACCTAGCCCCGATAAATAATCTGGTGATTACTGTCTTTTTTACCCATGGCTAACGCCTCGCTACTCTCGTTGTTCAACCTTGCTGACGTCAGATTCAAGTTCTTACATCAGGAACGTTCCTTAGTGCAGCCAGCTGTCGTCTTCCCAAACCTGTTGCATAATTTCCATCACCCGCTTTTTGTCTTCATCAAGCTTTAAGCCACTCAGCTCAACGCCGTTTGCCGACCCTTTACGGATGCGGATAGCGGTCTTGGGATAGATGGGTTGCAGGTTGCGGTAAAGCTCGGACTCCAGAGCGTCCAGGGTAGACTGGCTAATCTTCTGCTCTTTATCGATCATTATTTCAATGCGCATAAAAGTCACCTCAGCTGATGACATCCATTGAGCGGTTGTATTCGTGGCTTCTGATTTTTGCCATGAGTTCATCAGTCAATTCAGAAACCCACTGCAGGGCCAGCCCCTTCTCTTCATCACTACACTCACTAGCCGCTACAAGCTTAAGAAAAAAATCAATGCGCTGGAGCTTCAAAGACTCCAAAAAATAGTCCTGCATCTTTCCTCCTATGACACCGCAAACAATACTGTATAGATAACCACTGTTTATATTTACAGTATATGATAATCTTACTGATGTAAAACGTTTTTTTACGTTCATCAGCCTGATATGCCTGGTATTATTAAGAGCACGAATTGTTAACCCGCGTAATTAATACAGGTTCCGCCACTTATCATCTTCCTGCAAACGCTGGTTCCGATAGAAGACACGCAGGCCTGCTCCTGACGGAATACTGCCGCCGCGAAGGAGTAAATCGACCTCTTTCTCGCTGCCATCAAATCCTCTGGACTTCAGTTCATAGACGAGCTGCTGTCGTTGATGGTCTGTAATTCGCTGTTTGTAGTCTCTACGCCGTTTCGGTTTCACCAGGCGTAACCTTGCAGCCAGTTCCCGGCGCTCTTTTTTGTTCATACTGTGCAGGTAATCGTGCAACTCCTTGTCATCCATGTGGGTAATGTCCGTTCTGGTATCCCCATCAGCTGATTTGTCTTTCCCTTGTTGGTTCAAATTTTCAGCAAGGGGACAGTTATTGCCACGAGTCCAAGGGGCGCAAGCGCCCTGTTCGGCTGCCGCCTCCTGAACGTCAACGGCCTTACGAACCATTTTCCACTTCACTGCATGAGTGCAGATCTTGCCCTCTGCAATGGGTGACCAGATGCCATAAATACGAATACCGTGATCGCCATAGGCGGTCGGCTCTTCGTTAATTTCATAAGCTGTTCTGATAAGGTGATATTTGCGGGGAACCAGCACGCCGCCCTGCTTCATGATGTAGGTCGCAAAACAGCCAGCATCAGCAGCAGCCAGGATGGCATCAAGGCGTGGGTTATCCAGTACCGGCGCACCTGCTTTTTTGTCACCCTGCTGCCTTGCCGCCTGACCAGCCAGCAATCGCAGTTCACGATAAGCCTGACGCCCCGGAATACCAAAGAAGCGGAATTGCTGAACACGATGCAGAGACGCCCAGGCATTCACGTATTCAGCGTTATCACGCAGGGATTTACCCGTTTCCTTGCTGATCTCGCCAGCCAGACCACGCCCGTCAATGTTCTTACTGATATATTTCGCGATGTAGCTTGTCGGCGTTCCTTTGCGCGGGTTAATCAACTCAGACTTAAAGCGCGGCCCCGTGTTATTGCCCAGCTCCTCGCGGTCTTCACGGATGGCAAACTTACGCAGTAATGCAGTGATGGCGCGGCGGTCTTTTTTGCGCATAAAACACAACAGGTGCCAGTGAACTGTACCGTCATGATGTGGCTCAGCCACCCGCACGCCATACCAGCGCAACCCGGCTTTGTGCATAGCCTTACGAAATGCAGCAAACATGCCGACCAGATAATCGCTGCTTTGTCTTACTGTCGCGTTGGTCCAGGTCGGGTTTGGCCTGCCGTTATTTAGCGTGGAATGGAAACGTGACGGACAGGTGATGGTGTAGAAAACGGCGCAGTCACCACGCATTTCCGCGATAAGTTCCAGGCCTTTAACACAGGCCATCATCTCATTGCGGCGATGCGCCGGGTTGCTGCTGCTGGCGTTTACCACATCCTCCATGTTCAGCGTGTCGCCGTCTTCGTTCACCAGTTCATGAGAACGGAAAAACTCCAGCGACTTACGGCGCTGCTCACGTTTATGCATCACGGCTTCATAGCTGACATAGGGAGATGCTTTTTTGCTGACCAGGCTGACAGCACGCAACTGCTCTTCCCGCCATTCGCAACGCATCTTCCATAATTTCCGATACCACCAGTCGGCGCACAGCATACGCGCCAGCGAACCCGGAATGAGTTCATAGGGCACAGGTTTGCGGCGGTTTCTTTTCCGGCGGAGTTGCTCAAACGCAGGCGGTATGACATCCAGTCGCAGGGTTTCTGCTGCCACCTTTTCCCATGTCTTGCGGATTTCTTCTGGCTTAACGTCATCGGTGGCATACAAATCGCCACAAGCTGCATCAAGGCACATGCTCATATGCGCAGCAACAAGGGTGGACAGGCGTTTCACCTGATCCTGACTCATTTCAGGCAGAATCAGCAGGCCGTCCAGCCCTTCATGGCTTGCCATAAAGCGAAAAGAAGTGGATAGCTGACTGTCGCGTACATGCTCCAGCCGTTCCAGACATGGCTTAATCGTCTCACGCAAATAGCGGGAATAAGCCTTTGGCCTGCCAAGGCTGCTGAAGTATTCAATACGTTGCATCAGCGGCCTGCTGATATGGGAAGGCTGGGCGTTAACGTCTGCCAGAATGACCATGTCCGGGTTAAAACGCTGCTGCTCATGCGCCAACTTTGCCCGGCTAATGAGCTTATCCTGCTCCATTTCGCGCTGGACAGGATCACGGGATTCATTAAAGAAATAACGCTCCCAAACCTGATCACTCAGTGCCTCGCGGCGCAGTTGTTCCTGCTCGTTATCAGTAGCGTACAGAGTGATCAGGTTTGAAAGCGCAGAAACCGGCGCAACTTCCGCCGGGTCCAGATAAGGGTTAATGGCCTTTTTCGGGCTGTTCCATGAGAATGCTGCGGCGACCTCGTTAAAGCCGCTGCAGTTGTTCATATCAGCATGGCTCATGCACGCACTCCGTACACGGCAGAACTATCCACGCCACGCGAAGGATCAAATCCCACCCAGCAGCGCGGCCCGGAAACAGCGATGATTTCTGTTGCAGATTTACTCTCACCAGCTGCTACACCGATGCTGCGTTTTGCCTTGATGTAGTGGTGAGTAAAATTTCGATACAGCGAACGGATCAGGGATGTGTCACTGTTAGAAACAATGACCGGATGTCCTTCTGATGACCGATGTTCAAGAACGGATGCCAGGTGATACTGGTCATCTTCAGTGAAACCATCAGTGTGATAGCCGGAAAACGTACCGTCATAAGGCGGATCGCAATACACCACATCCCCCACCTGCAGCATCGCCAGCGTTTCATCAAAGCTGGCGCAGATAAACGTTGCTCGCTGGGCTTTCTCTGCAAATGCGCGAATTTCTTTTTCAGGGAAATACGGATTTTTATAATTACCGTATGGAATGTTGAAATGCCCGCTCTTGTTATAACGACATAACCCACGGTAACCATGACGATTGAGATACAGGAAATATACCGCTTTCATGAAATCAGTAATTTCAGTGGAGTAATTAAACTCCTGCCTTATGTTGTAATAAGCCAACTCCCTGTTTGCTTCCTCAAATAAAGCTCTGGCACGAGATATAAACGCCTCGCAATCAGCAGCAACCTTTTTATAGAGGTTGATTAAATCAGGATTAATATCCGCAACCAGATAGCTGGGGTAATCCGTCTCCATCATCACAGCACAGGAACCCGCGAAAGGTTCAACCAGTCGCGGGCCAGCAGGAAGATGTTTTTTCAGTTCGGACATAATGGCAGTTTTATTACCCGCCCATTTCAGGATGGTACTCATACAGCACCTCCTGCAATAACATATCCTAAAGCTTCTAATGGGGTTAATGGGCGAATTGATAGCATCACCCATTGTTCTGAAACTGCCATGACGTCATTAACCGGAAGCACATGAGAGATAACAGCGGCCCATTCCCTACCCGTAAATACGCCATGCTTCCATTCGCAAAGAGAAAGAACATCACCAACTTTATAGCCACGATCGTCTTTACGAAGTTCAGCCGTCTTTTGACCTGCAACCACAGCGTTGAAATACTTAGGTGCAATTTTTAATTGATGGATACGCACTGCCCTTGTCATACAGCACCTCCGTTGTAATGTTTGCCTTTCAGCTCTGCGATTTCCTGGCAGGTAATGCAAAGCTGCACTCCCGGAATGGCGCGGCGTCGTGCTGGCGGAATTGGCGCTTCACATTCAATACAAAGCACGCGAGACACGCCCGGTGTTTTGGCACGGGCAGCACGAATATGGCGCTGGCGTTCTTCTTCAACGCGCTGCTGTACGAGATCCATTGCATCAGCCATTAGTGGATCTCCTGCGCTTCGTTCTGGATTGCTTCAGCAGTTACACGCAGCAGTTCTGCCGCTTCGACGTGGTTTAGCTGGCGGGATGTGATATGACACGCCAGGCTATCAAGGCGAGCTGCCATTGCTTCAGCCCTTGCCCGACGTTCTTCCAGACGAGCCTCTGTCAGTAAAATATTAAGCCCTGCGTCATCCGGTCCGGTTTTAGTCGTGAGGATTTCAATATTACGCATAATCAATTCTCCTGAATTTAGATAAAGGGATGCCCGGCGGGTTTACGCCATTAATTTCATTAGTTGGTTAATTCGGCATGGTTAGCCGTCTGGGAAATAAGCTCACCACTGCACGAAAATGATTCATTGCTTTAATCAGCTCCCGCTTTTCGTCAGTGGTCAGCTCATTAATGCTGATGCTATGACGTTCAGCTGGAATTTTTGCCATAAAGAATATGGCAGCCAGTGCCCGTTTATTTTGTTCGTTATTGATATCCCGTGGATCACGCATATCTTTAATAAACCGCTCAAGCTCTGACTCAATATTCAGGCCAAATACTTTCGCCCTTAACTCCGCAATGTGATTAAGTCCATTCAGGCGTTCACCGGGACTTAATGGAACAGTCGCCGCAGCGCCTTCAATAGCCATTTATGCATCCCACAACACATCTACTAAAAAATTTTTGATATGATCCATTACCAACATATTGATAGCTAGAAGGAATCATCAATGTTGAACCCGGTTGAAAGAGAGCGTTTAGAGCAACTTGAAAACGAGATCTCCAGTCTTCGCGATGAGGTTGCTGTTCAACGAATTCTTGTTTCAGGTCTGATCCACTCCTTATTTCGAACTGACTCAGCAAATCAATCTGCATTTTTTGAGCTCCTCCGCGAAGAATTAAACAAACTTCCTTTAGGTTCGGTTAAACAACAAGAATTCACTCATCTGATACAGACACTGATAGATCGTTACCGATAAATACTTCGCCGATAACGTTCAAGAGGTGATGTCTTTATACGCATCACTTCTTGTACTTTTTCACCACGTATAAAGGTTCCATCCTTTAGCGTGAAAAAGTAGCTACCATCGCCCGACAACGACGGATAGCAACAGAGCAAATCATCTTCAGGTACTGAATAACTCTCCCCTCTGTAACGAAACTGATAAACCACTTCACTTTCTGCCGCATACATTTGGACTTTCTCCATTTTCTCGTGGTCAATTCAGACAGCAATTCATCTTGTGAACGGCACGGATGCCAGCGTTTACCATCCTCACCCATGATCCAGCCGTGACCGTAGTGCATTGCCGGGCTTTGCTTTACCAGCAGCGATGCAAATGATGGTTCTTTCGTAAGCATAAGCACCTCACAGCAAACCGAATGAAGCACCGAGGCCAGTCACGGTATCAACCGCACTCGCCATCGCAGGATTAGCCTGTAAACGGGCCTGCAATGAAACAGCAGCCAGCGCCATCAGTCGTGTAACAGAGTTAATGCTGCTGATCGCATCACGACGGCCTGCACTGGTTTTTACATCGCCAGAAACCGCACCTGCAGCAACACGCCCGATCTCTGCGGTTGCACTCATGACGTAATGTGGCAGTTTCTCTTTTGCCACCTCATTAATTGGTACACATGGCAGACAATGAATCTGTGCCAGAAAACCATCTACCAGCGTTGAATCCTCAGTCAGATCGGTAAGCAGCCAGATTTCTGGTGCGGTTAATAAATGAGGTTGAGCTGGGTTCAGCTTGTTCCGCAGAATCTGCACATTCATGCCTGCACGTTCTGCCAGTTGCACCAGGTTGTGGCGCAACGCGAATGCACGACAGGCTTCATCAAAATGTGGATGTTTGGAAACTTGGTAATCAAACATGGTCAATGCCTCTGATGTATTTCAGAATCGAACTAATTAAGGTTTAGATTGCATTCTGAAAGCGCATCAACGGTCATGGCTGCTATGTTGATCATCACTTTTTCGCGTTTTTTATCTTTGCGCAAACGGTGACGGATAAGGCGTCCATCAGCCAACATGTCATTGATAGTATCGATGGACAGCCCTGTCAGCTCGCTATAGCGTTCAATAGTCACATGAGGCGTGGTAAGAGTGATTGAAATGTTAGGTCTCATGATGCAACATTCCTCGTTTAATGATGATTAATCAGGACGAATACGGATCGTTTGTATTTTGTGAACACCATAAACATACGATCGCACAGTGAAATCGTCAAGACAAAAGTTCACTTGGAGTGACCATGAATTTGGAGAAAGGCGGACGAGGCGCTATAGAGCGCATGGTAGAAGCTTATGGATTCAAGACTCGACAGGCGTTGTGCGATCATTTAGGAATCTCTAAAAGTACACTCGCCACACGCTACATGCGTGACTCATTCCCCGCAGAATGGGTAATCCAGTGCGCCCTTGAAACGGGCACCTCGCTTAATTGGCTCACAACCGGGCATGGTTCAAAGCAAACTTCAGGTAATACAAATACTATGGAAGTTGCTAAATATGTATTATCTGATGGGGCCTTGTGTGAAGACGGTTTTTATATTTTCGATAGGGAATTTCTACCGTCGGCATTCAAGAATCTTTTTGTAATCACAGATAATAATTCTGAATTTATTTGTGATAAGGAATTTGATGATATACGTGATGGTAAATGGGTAATAAGTATTGATGGCGAAATAACGATCCGTGACATTACTCGTTTACCCGGTGGAAGAATCTTCGTCGAGGGTGGAAACAGAGCCTTCGAATGCAAGATAGAAGACATTGAAATAATTGGTAAAATTATAAGTTTAACAGTCAAGTATGTTAAATAGTACCGGGAGGAAACTATGCTTGGTAAGGTATTTTTTGTGGTTTTGTCATGTTCTTTGTTATTAAACCCACTAACTACCTATGCTAGAAATTATCCCTGTTCAGGGAAAAAGGGAGGTGTTTCTCACTGTACCTCAGATGGCAAATTCGTTTGCAATGATGGAACTATTAGTAAATCCAAAAAAATCTGTACTAAAAACTCACGATAACTTTTGCTTTTATATCTGCGCCTAAAATAAAAATGAGCCGCAGGTTAAACGCAAAAATTACATGCTCACATAGCAAAAAGAATAGCCAACTTAATTATGGCTTCAGTGAGATGTATGGTCGTAGGATTTCATACATTGACACTGGTTATGCATACAGTAAAAATGCTCTCTATTGGAGGGCATTTTTTATGGCTGTACGAAAACTCACCACAGGAAAATGGCTTTGCGAATGTTACCCCGCCGGACGTA
>OLHG01000343.1_pt1 | contig 33231 bp, 29 predicted proteins | sample 1605971 | NCBI WGS metagenome assembly OLHG01 (sample SAMN03283289) | human gut metagenome | biome: human-associated habitat; material: feces | host: Homo sapiens | place: Peru | collected 2012 | reverse complement strand
CCTCCAAGAGGAATATAAACATAATCTCTAAAGAAAGTTGATAAAGAAATATGCCATCTTCTCCAAAAATCAGTAATACTAGTTGCTATATATGGATAATTAAAGTTTTCTAAAAAATTAAAGCCAAACATTTTTCCTAAGCCAATAGCCATATCACTATATCCTGAAAAATCAAAATATATTTGAAGCGTATAACAAACAGCTGCAACCCATAAAATATTACTTCCATAAGAAGAATAATTATTATAAACATAATCGCAAAAAATTGCTACATTATTTGCTACAATTACCTTTTTAGCAAGTCCCCAAATAAATCTTTTAAAACCATTTATAAAACCATCTAATGTAGTTTTTCTATCACTAATTTCCTTTTCAACTGTCTCATATCTAACAATTGGACCAGCAATTAGTTGAGGAAAAAATGAAACATATAAAAGTAATCTAAAATAGTTTTTTTGAACTTCAACTTTACCCCAATACAAATCTATAACATAAGATAATATTTGAAAAGTATAAAAACTAATACCTATTGGTAAAACTAGTTTTGTTAAACCAATATTTGTTTTAAATACACTATTAATAATTCCAATACTAAAATCTAAATATTTAAATATGAATAAATTTAATAAGATAAGTATTACGCTAATTACTAAAAATAATTTACTTTTCTTTTTATCATTTCTATATTTATCAATTAATAATCCAAACACATAAGCAATTAATACCGTAATAAGCATTAAAAATATATATTTAGGTTCTCCCCATGAATAAAAGATTAATGAAAAAATTAATAAAATTATATTCCTATACTTAATATTCTTAATTGGAAAATATAAAATTAATAAAAGTGTTAAAAACATAAATATAAATGTTGTACTACTAAATAACATATTAATCCTCCTCGATATTTATCAAAAAATCTTCACTTGCATAAAATGAGTCATCTCCAACAAATAAAATTTTATTAATATTATATTTTTGAAGATAATAGTTTAAGGTAAATTTTTCTCCAACAAAATTTTCATACCATCTTAAATCTACAACAACAGTAGTGTTAAAATGTTTAGATAATAGCTTTACAATTGCATTATCATATGAATCCCCAAATATTAACACATTATCTTTACTTTTTTTATTGGAATTAAATACGATTTCACCATTATCCCAACCATAGAAATCTCCATAACTTACAGCATCTAACGAATTATTCAAATATTCATTTTGCTTTCCATAATCTGCATCTTTTCTATCTACCATAACATGAATATCACTAAAATCAAATTTATTTGCACAAAATTCATCTCTCATAGAATATTCAAATCCTTCGTAAACAGATTTGCTTCCAGCCCAAGTTTTATTTAAACATACATGTGATATTGGTTCTATAAAGTTCTTTTGTTTAAACATTTTGACAATTTCCTTGTAACCAATATATGAACCTATTTCATTCCAATGATGATCCGTTTTATAAAAATATTTTTTATATTCATCAAAGTTATTAATGGAAAATTTACTAATATTATTTGTATTTAAATGTTCTTTAATGTATTCATAAGATCCACTTTTCTCGTTTGTAATAAAATTAATATCAGTTTCTTTTTCAATGTAGAAAAAATAAAAGTCTATATTATTATATTTACTAATTAAATTATTATAATTATTTATTGTTTTATCAAATGCTGGTACCAAATCATTTAATTTTTCAGGATAATAAACTAAATTTCCTTTATAAAAATAAAATTTGCTTACTTTAACATATTCATTTCTATTGGAATCTAGTAAATTTAAAGCAGTTCCTACACTAATTCCTCGGATAAGATTGTTGGCCCCCTTTAATTTTGATGATAACAATACCTGATCAGATAGAGTATCTTCTATATTATTCTGCATACTTCCATTTACATAATTTCTAAGACCTATTGAATTATATTTATTAGCATACCTTTTTTCTCTATACACGACTTCAACCGGTTTAACAATTGATTTTGCAAAACTCAAAAAGATATATACAAAAATAAACGAACAAAACATTATATTAATAATTAACTTACTTTTTTTCATTTTACCTCACCACTTTACTTTTTATCAAAATATTTTACTATGCAATCTCTTAACCTCTTACTTGATTAACCATAATCTCGCAAAGATTAGATTCTTAATTTAATTTTCTATTTTCTTCTTTAATAAACAATTTTAAACACAATACTTTCTATTTTTTATCCTTTTTATTTTAATTTATTGGCAAATTCTTCTAATGTCATATCTCCATCAATAGTTATTCTTGATATTTCATAGACATTATTAGATATTCTCGTTTTTTTACTTGTACCAAATACAAATGACATTTTATATCCGTTGTCTTTTAAGGCTTCTTCATAATTTTTACTGCGTCCACCAAAAGGGTAACAATATAAATCCGTTTTTAATATTTCTTTTGATTTTGCTACATCTTTTGATATTTCTTCTTTACTTAAATCCTTTGGAGATTTATTATTTACTCTACCATGCAAGTTGTATGAATGAGAACCTAGTTCTAAACTTGGATGATTAAGAAGAATATCTTCTATAACATCTTTACCTATATAATCCATTTTTTGAGGATTGAATTCAGATGTTTTATCACCCACTCTTGATGTTATAATAAAACTTACGGCATGAAAACCATATTTTTCAATTAATGGAAGTGCCAAATAATATGTTGATATATTTCCATCATCTATAGTAATTAGTACTGATTTAGTATCTAATCCTTTCTCATTATTTAACCATTTGTACAAGTCACTGGTCGTTATTGGATGATAATCATTTTCTTTTAACCACTTTAACTGTTCTTCAAAATCTTCAATAGCTAAAACATAGGCATTATCCTTATAATAATTTTCCTTATCTTCTTTTGAAACAAAATGATGATATGCTAAAACATTTACGTAGGGTTCTTTACTTTCTTTATAAATTTTCCATATACTTATTCCATCAAATATAACTACTAGTAAAAGTAATATTAATCCTAAATATTTTAACGGATAATAAAGAAATTTATTTAATTTAGCTTTTGTTTTAAACATATATAAAGAAACAGTTATTAATAAACATATTATAAATAAAATTAGGCTTGATATTATTAACATTTTGTAATTTTCAAAAGATAATAATGTAGAAAAGAAAATAATTATAACCCCAAGAAATGTTGTTAATACTACTTCTTTTAATAATTTTAATTTATTCTCTTTTGAAGCCATAAAATAGTTTGTTAAAGTTATTAATAAATTCATACTTAGAATACCAATAAAGCCGAATTTTAATAGAGAAATTGTGGATAAAATAATATTAGTAATTAACAAGATTATATCAATAAATACGTTTGATTTATAATCTTCATTAATCATTAAATCGAAGTATAGTTTAGCCATAATAATGACGCTACCTAATAAAGAGATGTCATATTTACTTGGAAATAATAATGATATAAATCTATAATAGCAAATACTAAGTAATATAACTAATAAACCATTAAAATAGCTTGGTATTTTTTTGTCAGTTACATTTATTTCTAATATTTTTACTATGTTACATATTATTAAATATAGACCATATGCAATTACAAGGTGGTTTTCCTTAAATGCCAGTAAAATTAAAATTACTAAATTATTTTCTATTATTTTTATTATTAAGTTTTTAACTGCGTATATATTATCTTTTAAAGTATTAAATAATACTTTTTTCTTCTTTATAAAAAAATAAATAAGCATAGAAATTAATAAAACTAATAAAATAATAACAGAGTTAAATTTAAAATAAATTAAAACTATTTCTATTAAAGATATAATAAAAATGTAAACAAAATCTATTATTTTATCTTTGGCGGAATTACATATTTTTTCATTATTAATGTAGATGGATGATAAAAATGCAAATATTACTTCATAAACAGCTGTCCAATTGACTCCTAAATATTTTATTAAAAATTTTACTTTAATGATTTGTATCAAACAAGTTAAAAGGCCCATTAATAGCATAATTATTGTTGTTTTCTTTTCTTTCATTTTTATCACCTTTATAAAATTTCATTTATCTTTTCAGTTATTTTTTGATTAAATTTTTGATAATCAAATGTCTTATTAATTTTTATAGGATTTGTTAGCATTTTTTCCATATACTTTACTAAAGTCTCGTCTTTTTCATAAACAAAACCATTATCATGTGTAACTATTTCTTTACCTGCGCCACAATTACTTGATATTATTGGTATATTTAAAACTCTAGCTTCATCTAAAACCATTCCATAACCTTCATATTTTGAAGAAAAAATTAAACAATTACTATTTTTTAGATATGGGTATGGATTTTTTTTAGAACCAAGTAAAAATACTACATCATTAAGACCGAATTCATTGATTAATTCTTTATAATAATTGGTATCTTTTCCTTCCCCAATAAGTAATAGTTTAAACTTATATTTTTCTTTAAGTTCATTGCAGGCTTTAATAATTGATGAAATGTTTTTAAACTCTTCGACATGGTTAGCAATATTTATAAAATAAAACATATTTTTTTCAAAACTAAAATCATTTATTTTTTCTTTTGATTTTTTGAGTATTATATCACCATTAACATAGTTAGGGATAATTTTTATATTTAATTTTTCATCATATAAATTTTGCAAAGATAATGCACTCTTTTTAGAATTACATATAATTGTACTAAATTGGTTATACTTAATTTTATTTTTCATTTTTTCTTTTTCAACGTCATTATATCTTGCAACATCACTATGAACAAATAAAATATTATTTTTACTACTTAGTCTTGCAAGCTCTGAAAATATTTTTTGATGATTTGTATAGCATATGGAAGTATCATATGAATTTCTTTTTAGCATCAATTTAAATTTTAAGAAGCAAAGTTTTACCCCTGCTTCTATTTTACCTAGTAAATTCCACTTCTTTGTTAATAGTTTACATTTTAACTTTGAAGGTAATTCATTTAATAAATTTTTATTTAAAACATAACCTAAATATAAAGTTACATCATTATTTTCAGTAATTTTTGACATATTAAGAAAATCTATTAAAGCTTTTTCCATTCCACCATATTTAAGACGTGACATGTAAATAACTATTTTCTTATTCATAATTACTCCATTATAATTTGTAGGCATCTTCAAAAGGACAAACATTTTGGGTATCAAATACTACTTTATTTTTAAGTTTATCCATATTATCAATTATTTCTTGATGTTTTACCATAATTATTACTAAATCTACATCTTTTAAGAATTCATCTAAATTATGATATTGATTGTCTACGATATCTTTAGTAATATATGGGTCATATACTTTTAAAGGTTCTGCTAAATGATTTTTTTGGGCTTCAAGTAATTGAAGAGTTGGACTTTCTCTAAAATCATCAACATTTTCCTTATAAGTTAATCCATAAAGGCCAACTTTTTTATAGTCTTTCATGCCTTTTTCTTCCATAATTTCACTAACTCTTTTAAGAACAAATTCTGGCATTGAATCATTTACTTTCATTGATTCCCAGATTACTTTAGCAAGACCTGGATAGTCACCTACTAAGAACCATGGGTCGACAGAAATACAATGTCCACCTACTCCTGGTCCTGGACTTAAAATGTTTACTCTAGGGTGCATATTACATATTTTAATAATTTCATACACATCCATTTTATCATGGCTACATATTTTAGCTAATTCATTTGCAAAAGCAATATTTACTGCACGATATGTATTTTCAACTACTTTAGTCATTTCAGCACTTTTAATGCTTGTTACTATTACATCACCATCAGTCGTCTTTTGATAAATATCTGCTATTTTACGACCTATTGCTTCTTCATCTGCACCAATTGTTCTTGAATTATGTTTTAATTCATAAACCATGTTACCAGGTATTATTCTTTCTGGTGCATGTACTAAATGTACTTTTTTGTTTATGATAGGTTTTATATATTTATCAATTGTTCCAGGTGACACAGTTGATTCAATAACAATTATTGAATCTTCCTTACATACACTTAAAGCATCTTTTACAGCATTAATAACATAAGATGCATCAACCTTTTTTGAAAACTTATCATATGGAGTTGGAACAGATACAATATACACATCTGCATCAGCATATTCAGTTTGAAATCTTATATTTCCAGTTTCCAATGCATTTTTAAATAAATCTTCTAAGCCTTTTTCTTCAAAAGTTACTTTTCCTTCATTTAAAGTTTTTACTAATTCTTTGTTATAATCAGTACCAATAACTTTAAAACCAGCGTTTGCCATAGTTAATGAAGTTGGCAATCCTATATAACCTAATCCTATTACGTTTATTTTCATAATTTCACATCCTTTAATACATTATAAATCTTTATTAATTTAATTTCAATCTTTTTCTATTAAAGCTAGCCATAAAAACTTAACTAACTTTAATTGTCTAAAAATTCTTTTTGGTTCTTTTAATAATCTATAGAGCCACTCTAAGCCAATTTTTTGCATCCATTTCGGTGCTCTTTTAATGTTACCACTAAAGACATCAAATGACCCACCTACACCTTGAAATATTTTAGCACTAACTTTATCCATATTATCAGTTATCCAGTACTCTTGTTTTGGCGAACCCAAAGCAACAAAAACAATATCAGCATTGCTTTTATTTATGGAACTAATAATTTTATCGTTATCTTTTTCATAACCATTGATAGTGCCCACTATTTGAATATTTGGAAATTTAATTTCTAAATTTTCTTTGGCTTTTTTTATAGTTTCTTCTTTTGCACCATACATAAATATTTTATATTTTTTTTCTTCAGATAACTTACATAGCATTTCCATACTATCAATTCCTGTTATTCTTGTTTTGATATTTCCTTTTCTTAATTTAGATGCATAAATAACTCCTATACCATCAGGTATTTCATAAGTTGCATTATTCAAAAGTTCTTTTAATTTTTCATCTTTTCTTGCTTTTAATATTTTTTCAGGATTAATAGCTACGATAAATGATTTTTTATTATTTTCTATATCTTTTTCGATGTTTTTCTTCAAATCTTCATATGATAATGGAGAAACATCTACTCCCAAAATATTTTCTTTATTCAATGTAACCACCCTCTTTCAATTTACTTGTTATAGAGCTTTCGATATTATATCCAATACTATTTAAGTATTCCATTTTAGAATAGATAAATTTGTCTAATTGAGAGTTATTTTTACCATAGATTTTTATTAATAAATCTTGAGTATATAGTAAATCTTCTAGCGTCAATGTTTTGTAATCAGTACCACTAAAAGATCCATCACTTTTTATTTCATACCACAAATCTTTATCCTCTTTTATCCATTTATCTCCGATATCAATTATAGTATTTAAATATTCGTCTGCTACTTTTTTATATTCTTTGTTTTTAGTTTTGATGTATGCGTTATATAAACTATTAATAATTGCTAATTGATGATTTAATGAAGAATGGGTTTTTAATTCTCCGGTATGATTAGAATAATAATCCAGCGCCAATCTTCCTTCACTATAAATATTTGTACCATTTTTTAATTTATATGTTTGTACCATAAAATCATCATAAGCATTTTCCCATTCAGATAATATTGTATTTTTTAAATATTTGTTTATTTCTTCAATATAAATAGATATTGTATCATTATGTCTTGTATCAAAATAATGGGCTTTTGTATCATAATCTTTTTTTAGCCAAGTGCTTGTATATTCTGTTAGCCAAACATTATTAGAATATGTTGGAATATATTTATCAAGAATATGTAAAGATGAAAGTAACATAGATTCTAAAAGCTTATTTTCTGTATTTCTAAATAATGTAAATAGATGTTTTTCAGCTAATCTACCAGGATTTCTGCCATAACCTTCAGTTGTTGATGGTTCAATTGAATATGGTAGTTTTGTATAAGCGCCATCAAACGATAACCATGCCGCACTTTGATCTTTATTAATTAAATCTAAATACTTTTCAATAGTATCTTTGTCTATCATATTATCAGAACTAGATATTATAAGTTCATCTATCATTTCATTTTCACCTAAAGTAATAGTTGCAACATTATTTTTGTAGTTATATTCATTAGTCATTTCTTTTAATAAAGAATAATCATTTTCATACATTTCACTTAGTAATTTATAAGTATAAATTTTATAAACAAAGTTATTGTTTTCTCCTTCACCATAAAAACTTGGTAAAGTTACTTTATCATATCCAAGTGTATAAGAATAGTCTTTAGTAATTTCATAATCCTTAAAATTAAAGATATTTTCAAAATTATTTTTTATATTGATATTAAGTTTTATATGATTAAATGTACAATTTTTTCCTGTAAAATATTTAAATGTTATTCCATTTTCAAATGTTCTATCTATTAAAACATATTTAAATATTATTTTATTTTTATAAGTCAAATTATATAATTTTACTTTATCAGTGGCAAAATCTGATTTTATAGTTTTTTCTGTAATTAGTTTTTGATTAACTTCAGTTGTATCAATATCATAATTATTTGTAAAGTTAATATTTATTGTTGGTTTATTTTGATCTACTTTATTTACGAAGAAGCTTATTATAGAAAATAGTACTATAAACGAAGCCATAATAGATATTGATTTAATTGTTACAATTTGTTTGACACTTTTCTTTGTTTCAAATAAATTTGTATAAAGAACGGCGATTACTATTGCCAGTAAAAATGATACTGATGGAGCTCCTAAGACATGTCCCGATATTGTTGATATTAAAAATGCTATGACCACTCCCAAATATAGTTCACAATTTTCATCACTATTTACCACTTTATTAAAGTTTTTAAAAAGATATTTTAATAATTTACTAAGGATATAAAATATTCCTGCAAAATAAATTATAAAACCTATTATGCCAAAATTAAATAAAATGTCTAAGAAATCAATTTCAATATTATTATCAACAATTTGATTGTTAATACGTTGATTTTTTCCAAGTCCTATTAAATAGTCGTATGTATTATAATTATCTAAATTTTGAAATTTTTCAGCTGCATATATATCTCTACTACTTAAAATCAGATTAACATATTTATTTGAAGTATAATTAAATAATTTATTATTGTAAAAACTATCATATAAAAATGAATATTCATTATTTTTCAACGTTAAATCATATAAACTTTCCATACCAACGATATTATTATTATTATTATTATTTATAGATCCACTATTGACATCATTATCTTTTTTATTGCTATTTATTGTTTCATTCTTCATAACATCATTTTTATAAATTTTTTCTTGTAATCCAATATTCTCTGAAATAGCACCGAATACAAAACTAGTAAATGTCACACAAAGTAATAGCAATATAATAGAAAAATTCATAACATTCTTTTTAAAATTATGTCTGTTTTCAAAACATCTTATACCTAACATAAATAGTACTGAAACTATGACTATAATTAGTGCAAATACTGGAGTTTTAGTACCTATATTACAAATTGTAAATATATATAAACAAGCTATAATGATATATAATATTTTATAGTATAGATTGTGTTCTTTAATAGTTTTAATTATAACAAACGGAGATAAAATACTTACAATAGAACTTATTTCATTTGGTGAATAAAACCATCCTACACTACCAACCTTACTATTTTCATAAGATAATAAATTTGTATTAGTTATAGTTGGCACTAATAGAAGTAATAAGTATATTATAGCAGTTAAATAAATTGTATTGTTAATTTTATTTTTATTTTCATCTTTTAATATAAGAATTAAAGATGAAAGTAATAATGGAAAGAACATATATTTTATTAAACCAACAAACTCAGATTTAAAATATTCTGGATAAACAATCATTCTGTTTATAAGGAATATAATCATATACGTTCCTAGTATAAGTATATATTTACCGAGTTTATTATTTTTTTCCTTTTTAGAAAATAATGCTAATGTCACAAAAAACAGTAATATTAAGCCTCTGAAAGCTGTACCTAAGATTGATAATTTGCTAAATTTGTATTGAAATAATGAAATTATTAAATCTAAAATTGGTGATGTGAAAACTAAGAAGTTAATTATTCTTGACATTTTGTTTTTCATTTTTTTTACTTCCTTTCTTTTTTAATATAAATTTTATTCTTTCTAAAAAGATATACTCTTTAGTTAGATAGAAATATATTGAAGTTATTAGTAGACTAATTGTAAATAATATTACCCCTTTTACACCCCAAGATATTAATGAATTAATATGGATATGGGGTTCGATTAAATTTATTATAATAAAATTAATAGCAAGTCCAATAATGTATTTGAAACATTTTAAATAGTAAGATATAGTTTTATCATTAATTATATGTTTACAAATTATATTTGGATATTGAATAAAAGTTCCTGTTGTAAACGCTATTAATGTTGAAAGAAGAACCCCTGATATACCAATTTTATTTACAAGTATTAAAGCAAGAGTTACACAAACAATACTTTGATATATACCACAGTTTTTAATTTTTTTAAATTCACCTGATGCTTTTACATATGTTTCCAGAGAAATTCGTATAATTTCGACATATAAAAGTAATGAAAATAATAAACATACAATCATTGTACTTTCATATTCACTTCCATACCAAAGACTGATAAATGGACTTAACATAAAAAATATAGGTACCACTAAAGTATTGGCTAGATAAAAAAGTAAAGCATTTAACTCTTTAAAAATATTTTTAGCTTTTTCTTTTTCAGATACTAATAGATTTCCTACACTTGGTAAAAGTGCAGCACTAAATCTTTGAATCATTTGTTTAATCATTGTTACAATTTGATTATAAGCATTGTATACAATAACAGTTTTAAGACCTAAAAACTTTGATACTATCAAAACATTAGAGTTTTCAAATATTAAAGTATTTATCTTATTTACTATTAAACTATTTGCATCTTTTTTAAAACTAAAATCTGGTTTTTTTGATCTTTTCAAATATTTATGATCTTTTCTAGAACTAACTACTAAAACTATATTTTTTGTTACACTTAAAACTACGAAACAAATTAAAATAGTTAACAGTTTTCCTCCAAGTTTCGCTATTATAATTGCTGTAATACTTTCTGTTATAGAAAGAATATGATTTAAGTTACTTGATTTATATAGTTTTTGTTCTGCTTCATAAAGAAATGAATGTGAGGTTGTAAAATAAGAAATAGCACTTGAAATTATATATAGTATAAAACATATTTTTATGTACAACGTATTTATTGTTGTTTCTTTTATAAAAAACATGATTTCAAAAGATATAAGTATTCCAAGTATTATGACAAAAATACCAATTTTGTTAAAATATCTTTTTGAGCCTTCGATTATATTGTTAATTTTCTTTGTATTATTATCACTTATTGGTTTGTATAGTTGATATGTTACACTAGCACCAATTCCTCCGTCAACAATTGATAAATAAAGATATATTTGGTAAAAAAGCTGATATACTCCGACATATTCATCACCTAGACACGACAAAAGGATTTTGGTCTTTACTAATCCCAAAATTGCTATAACCGAAGTAAAAAATATACCATATAAAAATGTTTTAATAGTGTTTTTTGTTCTCATTTTTCACCTTCTAACCTTTTGTTTCAAGCAAAATTATATCATAAAATTTATTTTTTGTATATTTATTTCTAATACATGAGTATTTTTTTTCTAAAAAAAGGTATTAATCCTAATAGTTCTGTAACAATTAAGCTAATAATTGTTATTATTATAGTAAATAAAGGCACCAAAATTATACTATTGATATTTGGTAGTTTTTCTACAAGTAATGCTATAAACAAAGTATGAGTTAGATAAACACCAAATGATCGAGATGATAAATATGATATTATTTTTTTTATCTTATCATTAATTTTATCCAGTTTCAAATTTTTGAATAACAAAAATATAGAAATAGTATATAAAAACACATTTATTGAAAAATAATGAAAACCTCTTTGAAGTGTAACTTGTCCATAGTGTTTTGATACAAATGAACCAATAAAGATTGTAAATATCAAAGAAATAAAACCAAGTAAATATACATATTTATTGTATTTTTTATATTTTTCATTCCAATAATGATTTATGTAATAACCTGCGAAATAGTATAGAGAATAACCAATACCCATTGTTACATTCATGTGTGCTACTCTTTTGTCAAAAGCTAAAATTTTAAATTTCCAATATGAAGTAAGCGTTGGCCAAAAAATAGTAAAAATAAAACCTATTATTAATAAATATTCTATTTGTCTTTTAGATGCATTTTTAGTTATTATTCTAAATAATGGAGTTAACATATATAACCATATTGCAGCATATAAATACCAAAATTGCACTCCAGCTACATCTCCACTAATTAATTTTACAATTGACATTTTAATCCAACCAAAACCAGTAAAATTATATACAAAATAATAATAGTATACTGTATATATTGTATTAAAAATAACTAAGGCTAAAAATGTTCTTAATACATATTTTTTATATATAGTCTTAGTATCTAATTTTTTATTTGGATCAAGTAAAAATGCCCCAGAAATCATAATAAATGTTAAAGCTGAAAATCTAACTATTGCTGTGTAGGAATTTAAAATATCAAAATTTATAATATTTACATCTGTGTAGTATAAAAAATAACTATTTACATGGATTAAAACAACGCCAATCATTGCCACAACTCTTAGTAAATCATAATTAATAACTCTTTTATTTTTCATTTTTACCTCGCTTTGTTTTTAAATCATAATACCCTTTACTTTTTATTTCTTTTTTTATTTCTTCATACCTTTTCTTTATAATGTTAAGTTCTTCTTTAATTTCTTCAGTATTTATATTTGAATAAATAAGATTGTTTTTTTCTGATGGGTCTTTTTTTAAATCATAACATGTTACAAATTTATATTTTGAAAAATCGTCTAAAGGTACTGAAAGAACTAAACTAAATCTTTCATTACGTACTCCAAGCATTAAATCACGCCGATAATAATGAGGACATCCACCTCCCATATACTCTATTAATGAATAATTGCGTCCATTAAATTTGAGCATAGATTGCGAATTCATTTCTTTAGGAATTTCTAAACCTGCTAAATCTAATATTGTAGGAACAATATCTTTTGACATATAATAGTTATCTAAAGTTTTAGGTTTTAAATTTTTTTTATAAATTGCAAAAGGAATATGATAAGTTTCGTTATAGAAATTTGTAACAAATTGTTCTCTTATAGGGTTATAGTAATAAGAAAAACCGTGATCAGCTGTTATTACAATTATTGTATCTTCTAGCAAACCTTTTTTTTCTAAGGTTTTAAAAAACCTTTTTATGGTATTATCGGAATAATTTAATGACATATCATATGCTATTGAACCCTTATATTTGTTATTTATGCTCTTAAAATAATTATTAGCTTCGGAGAATTCTTGCTCTATTAATTTTTCATCTTCTACATCATATGTAAAAAATGTTTCTGGAAAATGGTTATCTTCAGCATGAATATAGGCAAAAAATGGTTTATTATCGTTTTTTTTGTCATACCATTTTGTAAAATGATTTAACATAGTGTATAGGCTTGGAACCATCTTTACTTTATCATATACTTTTAATCTATTAAGTAAATCTCTGTCAATTAGTGCATTTAAATAATTCATAAAATGCCTTTTAACTTTTTTATATTCTTTTGCCTTAATAAAGTTCTTAATCATAGGCATGGACATACGATTATTCTTTAAGTTTAAAAAGAAATTTTTATAAAGTACTTTTTTTAAAAACTTCATATATTTTTTTTGTATTTTGTTTTTAAATTCAACACTAACTCTATTTAATTCTTCAAAGTCTTTTATCTTTGCTAGAGGATGATCTTTTTTTTGTTTTAATACATTTATTGCATAATCAATTTTATTATGCTTAAATGCTCTGTACTCAGTTTCCAATGCTTTTTTATTTTCAGAAAAGTCTTTTAGATTTAGTGTTTCATATATCATATTTAATGAGGGTGACTTTTTTTCTATATCCTCAAAATATTTTAGCCAAGCTTGAAAATTATCATCTAGAATATCCACTACCAAATTTTTCTCTTCTTCTGTAAGACTTTCTAGTTCACTAAAATATTTTAATCTATAATCCCATTCTTGTGAAAAAAGAAATGGAAAATTATAGTACCGATCTTCAAACTCATGCATTTGTCCACTTGGATAAATAGCTGGCTGATAGGCATTAGAATAAATATGATAACCAGCTTCTTCAAATAATTGTAATACTGTTTTATGATTATAATTTCTTTTCATATGTCCAGTTTTATCGAGAGTATTATCACCACATAATAAAGAAACTAAAGCCGCCTCTGTATAAGGAGCTTCTGAATAAACTTTTTTGACATTAATCCCATTCTGCATCAGCGAATAAATAAAAGGCATTGGACATTTCTTGCCCTCATTTGCTAGAACGTTTTCATAAGTAATTGAATCTAGTACTAGCATTATTACATTTTTTTTCTTCATATTTTACCTCTAATTAAACATCATAAGTTTTATCAATTGCTTTTAGTTCATTAAATGTATCTATTTCTATTATATCTTCTTTTTGACATTCTCTTAGATATATATTGTAATTTTTCTTACAAATATCCAAAATAACTTGTTCCCAATATTTTTCTTTTCCACCAGGTGATTTGAAAACATCCTCCATATCTTTCTCTATTTTTTTGCCATCTTTTTCATCATAATAAGATATTCCTACCATTTGATAGCAATTTATTCCCCCAATTTTTTCTTTAGTTATTATTCCGTTCTTAACATCAATACACCAATCGTCACTTCTATCAACATAATATCCTAAAAAATTACTATGATATTCATATTTTCTTATTAATTTTGGATTATAAAGATATAAATCAGATTCTAAAACATATGCATTTTTTATTAAATTTCTAACTAAATACGCAGATGAAATGTTATTTGCTTCATTATACATATTATTTTCAACAAATTTTATTTGAGGATATTTTTTCTTTAAAATTTCAAATTGTTCTGATAAATATCCTGTAACAATATAAATTTCCTCTATTTCTGCTTTAACTACAGCATCTAATAAAGTTTCAATTATTCTTTTTCCATTAACTAAAACCATTGGTTTTGGTGTATTTAAGGTAATTGGAACAAGTCTAGAACCAAATCCAGCAGCCAAAAAGATAGCTCTTTTAACTCTATATGGTTCTAAAACTTTTAAACCATTCTGAGTAATAGTATTCTCTTTGTCAATAAATTTATTTTCTAATAGTTCTGAAATAACTTTATTAATTGTACCAAGTGACAGCTTAGTTTCTTTAGATATATCCCTCTGAGATAATTTTTTTTCATTTCCTTCAATTGTTGTTAATACTTCAAATTGATTAATTGTTAATTGCATTTTTACTACTCCTATTCTCTTTTCTATTTATTAAGTATACCACACTTTTAGCAATTATGTTAAAGAAAAGTATGATTATTGATATAATTGCAGCTTCACCCAATAACATATTGCCCTCATAGGTATTAATTAAAAGGGAAAGCGGCATAGTTCTCGTATTAAATAAAAATGCCACTGCAGATATTGTTATCATAGAATTCACAAAGAAATAACAAATCATTTCACGAATAGTTTTCTTTGTACAAGGTATTATTACATCTTTAATTATTTTAAAAGTATTAATGTTATACGTTTTTGCCACAACTTCATAATTTGGATCTACTTTTTTTAATGCGTTATAAGCCATTAAATATGGGCTTGCCATAAAATGTATAATATTAACTATTATTAAGATAATAAATGTATTATAGATAAATGTTCCACTAAAACTTATTGTGTATGATAAACCTAAAACAATACCAGGAATAGCTAAAGATGAAATAGCTAATAGATGAATAATTTTAGATACTTTATTATTAATTCTTGCAGTGGAATATGCTGTAAAATAAGTTATTATTGTACCAATTATAGCTGTAAATATTGATATTAATAATGAATTAATTATAAATTTTACAATATTATTGTTTAATACATATTCAAAATGTTTTAAAGAAAAAACTGGGTTAAGTCTGGGATTATCAATAAAAGCAAAATAAATAAATGAGCCTATTATCAAAAATATTATTCCTATAATTAAATAAACAAATATTGTTAAAATAATATCTCTTTTTTTATTATTTTCAAAATTAAATTTTTTATTATAGTTTCCATTTGAAAAATCCTTAGAAAGATAGTCAAACAAAAAAGATATAAAAGCTGGTATAAGTAAAAATAAACCAATTATAGTTCCACTTGAAAAATTTAAAAGCCCTATTACTTCTTTATAAAGATAAACAGGCAAAGTTAAAAATTTACCACCTACTGCTAAAGGTACTCCATAATCTGTAAAAATCATTGTGAAAACTGCAAATACTGCAGATATTAAAGGCTTTTTCATATAACAAAATGTAACTTTTTTAAACGTTTGCCATTTATTTAAACCTAATACTTTTGCTGTATTATAAAGATTATTATCAACATAATTAAAACCATCACAAAACATTAAAAATGCTATCGGAAAAGAATAAAGAACAGAACCAATAATTATTCCTATCGGACCTATAATATTAAAATCAAACATTTTAGAAATTATACCATTATTTCCAAATAAATTAATCAAGCCAAGACCATGTGAAATCGATGGAATTAACATTGGTACAGTAATTAGCATTTGAAGAACAGCTCTATGTTTAATCGGAGTTCTATTAATTGTAAATGCTAAAATATATGCAAGTATTATTGATATAAGCGTTGATATACTTGTAACAATTAATGAATTATTTAAAGCTTCTTTAAAAGCCAAAGAATTAATTATTTCATTGAAATCAGTCCAATCAACTTGCATTAGCATTTGAACCAATGGATAAAAAACAAAAAATAATAGAAAAATAAATACAAATACATTAACTTTACTAATCTTTTTCATTATAAATCAATTCCTGTACATTTTTCAATTGAACTTACTTTTTCAATTAAATGATTGGTAACAAATTTTTTTACATATTCATTGGCTGGTTTATTAAATATTGTATTTGGTGTATCAATTTGTTCTATATTTCCATCTTTCATTACCATAACTCTATCAGACAAAGAAAAAGCTTCTTCTTGATCGTGTGTTATATAAATCATAGTTGTTTTAAATTTACTTTGTATATTTTTAAGTTCTTTTCTTAATGTTAATCTATTATCAGCATCTAAAGCAGACATAGGTTCATCAAATAAAATTATATCAGGCTTTAACACAAGAGTTCTAGCAATTGCCACCCTTTGTTGTTGCCCGCCAGATAACTCATGCGGATATTTATTTTTATGTTCTTCCATTTTTACTAACTCTAACATTTCTAAGCTTAATTTTCTTGCTTCATCTTTATTTTTTATTTTAATATTTAAAGCATACATGACATTTTGTAAAACTGTCATATTTGGAAAAAGGCAATAGTTTTGAAAAACTATTCCCATTCCTCTTTTTGATGGATCAGCCTCTGTTATATCTTTATTACCTTTAAAAATACTTCCGCTATTTGGATTTTCAATTCCAATAAGTATTTTTAAAAGAGTAGTTTTCCCGCATCCAGATGGACCAAGTATTGATAAAAATTCTCCAGATTTTACTTCAAAACTAATCTTACTTAAAACAGTTTTCCCATCATATATTTTTGTTAAATTTTCAATTTTTAAATTATCCATTAACTTTTCCCCACAATTTTGTTAAGTCTTCTTTAACTTTAATATCATCATAGCCTTTCATGTTAGCAACTTTTTTAATCGTTGGGTAATTTTTAAAGTTTGAGATTTCATCTTTTACTATGCCTTCTGGAAAAAAGTTTTCAGAATTAAATTTAACGCCTTTTTCTATTAAGTATTTATATACTTTTTTTACACTTTCATTTTGTTCTTTTCCCTTTATAATTGCAAATGATGTGGTATTATAAGGCATACCAGTTTTTAATTCAGTAATTGAAAAATCATAACCTTCATTTATTGCAGTTGCACCTTGACTTACCATTCCCATTGCAATAGCAATTTCACCTTGTTTAAGTAAATTTGAGGGTCCAGAACCTGATGCTGTAAATTCCCTAATATTCTTTTTCAATTTTGTGAAATATTCAACAGCTTTGTCTTCTCCCATTTCATTTACAGCATTTAAGAAAAATGCATAACCAGTACCAGAAGTTTTTGGATCTGGCATAGCAATTAAACCTTTATATTTTTTATCTAATAAATCTTCATATGTCTTCGGAACATCTAATTTATGTTCTTTTAAGTATTTATTGTCAACTATCAATCCAATACTATATTTAGTCCACAGTAAATATTTATCAGAGTTATTAGTGCCATCTGTATACACACTTGTATCGTATGATGATATATCTGCAAAATTATCCTTTAAATTTTCTGCATGTGATGTTTCTAAATCTAGAACAATATCAGCTTCAATTTTTGAGCCTTCCGTTTTAATTTTAGCTGCCAAATTACCAGTTGAAATATTTTGAATCACAACATCTACATCTTTTAAATCTTCTTTAAATTTTTGATTTAACGCTTGTGTTACGTTTTCCTCTGTACAACCATAAATAATAACCTTATCTTTTTTATTACCACACCCTGTTAAAAGAAACAACCCCATTATTAGAACAATTATTTTTTTCATATATTTTCCTCCTTTAATGTTCATATTTCGATTTTATCATTTTTTTTTGAACACGTCAACAAAATTTTGCAAAAAAAGAAAATAATTACTATTAAAAAAAAGAAAAAATGAACACTTTCACTTTTTCTTCTTATGTTCAAATAAAATATCTGTTCTAAGTATAACAAATAGCAATAGAATCATAAGTACAACATAAATTGCAATTGCTAATTGATTATCACCAAGTACATAAAGTATTGATACAACCGCAAAAGCTATATCAATTGCGTAGATAATTAAAATACTTGCAACTGGACTATATTTCATCTTAAGAAGTTGATGATGAAAATGTTCTTTGTCAGCAACTGCAATACTTTGACCTTTTAAAAGTCTTCTTAAAATTGCAAATAATGTATCAAATATTGGAATAGCTAAAACCACAATAGGGACAACAAGTGATGTAAACGTTGTAACTTTGTAACCAAGTAATGCTATAACAGAAATCATAAAACCTAAAAATAAACTACCAGTATCCCCCATAAATATTTTAGCTGGTGGAAAGTTATGAAACAAAAATCCAAGAGTAGCCCCAAGCATTATTAGTGAAAGTATTATATCAATGCCCCCAAGCTTATTAGTTATTAAAGCTATAACAGCAATTGTTAAAAAATATATAGCACTAATTCCACTTGATAAACCATCTAAACCATCAATTAAATTAATAGCATTTGTAATTGCAACTATAAAGAATATTGCAAGTATATCATTTATAATCATTGGAAAATGAAAAGATAAACCTAAGATAGTTAATTCAGAAAAACCAAGTTTACCATATACTACCACTATTGATGCAGCTATAGTTTGCACTAAAAACTTATATTTAGCTGGAACAGAATTTATATCGTCAAATATACCAACTATTATAAGCAAAAAACTACCAATTAAAATAGAAATCATCTGAGTACTTATTTGTCCATATAAAATATAACCAAATAAGAAAGCAATATAAATTGCAAGTCCCCCTAACCTAGGCATAGGTTTTTTATGTACCTTTCTAGCATTTGGTACATCCATCGCACCAACATGTTCTGCAACTTTTTTAACTATTGGTACTAAAAGTACACTAACTAAAAATGTAACAAAAACGATTAAAAACACATTATGATTATTTACCACTAAATTCATACTATCTTCCCTTCGTACTATTATTATAAACTAATTTTAAAGAAAATAAAAGAAAAACAATTTTTGTTCTTCTCTTTTTACACAAAAATTTTAATTATTTCTCCAATAATCGATAATATTTGTGCTATCACTATCACTTATAAAAGGAACTTCAAGATATGTAGCAATTGTATTAAAGTTAGATATGTAATAAGCAGCTCCTGGTTTAGATAAGTATCTAGCTTTAATATCCCCTATAACAAAATTGGATATCTCTCTAGTATTAACTCTAAAACTCAACCTAGATGGAAAATAATATCTAGTAAATGTTTGATTATTTAAAATTGGATTAGTTGCAATTATCATATAAACACCTACTCTAGGGCCATTCACAGAAATATATTCAATTTGATTTCTGACCATTTCATTTAAAATAGAATTACTTTGATCATCAATTAGAACTATAATATCAGCCATTTTATTATTTGCTACATTGTTATATGCATCATTTCTTTTTTCAAATTTTCCTAATATATCCACTCTTTTATCAATTTCTTTAGCAACTTTACATAAATTAATACCTAGTAAATTAACTTTTCCACATACTGGCATTATTAAATGAGGAATACCATTATATTCATATAAATCTAAAGCATTGGAATATAGTAAAAGCCTTGTTTCATTTGGTTTTCTAGTCATTAAAATTGTATCAATAATTGTTTTTAAATATGTTGTCTTTCCAGCCATAACAGTACCAGCTATTAAAAGATTTTTTATTTTACTAATTTTTTCTAAATGTAGTTCTCCATTTTCTTTTAACCCAATTGGTACCATTGTTTCTTTTTGTTTTTTTATCTCTTTTATAAATGGTTTAATATTAAATGATTCTTGATTTTTTAACACTTCCAAAGTTGGTACTTTATATTCTTTTTCCAAATCTGGTTCAAAATTAGTAATTCCAGTATTATTTTTCTTATTATCTATTTGTTTTTCTTTTTCTTGAGTCTTTTTTCTATTTTCTAATTTATCAAAAATTTCTAAAACTTTCTCTTCATTATGACCAATATATTTATATCTACTTATTAATTCACTTATACTATATAAAAGATGATAATTTGATATATAAATATCTAAATCTATATTCTTAATACTAATTTTACCATATAAATACTTATTATTATCATCACTTGATATTAATTCACTATCTATATACTCAATTTTATCTTCTAGCACTTTAACAGTATATAATTCTATTTCTAAATCTTCATAATTAATGTATCTATACTGATTATTATTTATATATAATAATTTATTAGGTAAAATAATTAGTTTTTTAGTAACTAATGGTATATAATATAAACCTATATTACTTTCAATAAAGGAAGAAGAATCTTTTATATCAAGATATACTCTATCAATATTTCTTTTACCTACGGTACCATCGGCAGAAAACCATATTTTATTTGCCTTTCTTATTTTCTTTAAAATCTCTAAAATTATGAAGTATTTATTGATGTTTATAAGATCCATGTCATAAATAAGATTTAATTTAATAAATAGAAAGCTAATAATTCTTATAATTAAAGCATAAATAAAAATAGTAGCAAAAATATTATTTATGCCAGATAAAACTAATAAACACATAGATATATTAGTTAAAATTTGTATTAATCGATAAAGTTTTATACGATTTATAATTATTCTTTGCACATCATTTTTATCAAAATTATCATATTCTTCTTCATTATTTTTCAAATTAACTCTTAACTTCATTTTCATACCTCTTTTAAAGAGAGTATAGCATATTTTTTTATTTTTTTCAATTTTATTTTAGCTTGAGAAAAATTCTATTTTTTTACTATTTGTCTATAAATTTTATATGTTTTCACTATTTTTCAAAGGAATAATTACATGTATTTTCCACTTTTTCAAAGGAATAATTACATACAGTTTACTATTTTTCAAAGGAATAATTGCATATATTTTCCACTTTTTCAAAGAAATAATGTTAAAAGCATAAAAAAATATTACAAAATTATAACTTTTGTAATATGTTATTCTCTAATACAAAATTAATTAGATATACTATTTAACATTTTTTTCTTTATTTTCGTATTTTGTTGAATATAATATTGCTTTTTCGTTTCCAGCCATCACACTTTTTGGCCATTTAAAAGAAATATTATCTATCTTATCTTCTTTTGTAGCATGTTGTCTAATTTTTGTAAAAAAATTTTTAGAAAATTTCACTTTTTTTTCCATAACTAACTCCTCTTTATACTAAAGACTTTTGAAGAACGAAAAATTCAAGATTTTCGTTCTTCAAAGTTATTCTTGCACAACTATATCAAATACTTTTGCCTATTTTTCTTTCTTATATTCTCTATTTTTAACCATATTCTGATTAGTATGAGTCACATTTGAATCTATATCCACTACTCTTCTTTGATTACTTTCCAAATTATATCCATAAGGATTAGAATATTCCATTCTAATTTTTTCTAATCTACTTTTACTTTCAATATCATAACCTTTATAGTAGTAGTCACTCATCTTAAACATATTATCACCTAGTAATATTATGTTTATTTTTTTTAAAATTATAACAAATCACTAAACTTATTTTCTTCTTTTATACCTACTTTTATTGTTGTATGTTCTTTTATTGCCTTATAAATTAATTCTTTATATGGTATCAACGCTTCATATTCTTCACATAGTGCTGGACTTGGATTAATAACTGGATGTTTAGGTACAAACACTGTACAACAATCTTCAAAAGGAAGTGTTGAAATATCATATGTACCAATTTTCTTTGAAATATCAATTATTTCTAATTTATCAAAACATGCAACAGGTCTTATAACTGGCATCTTAACAACTTCATTTATAGCTCTCATGCTAGTTAAAGTTTGACTTGCAACTTGACCAATTGACTCACCATTTACTAAAATATTACATTTATTTTCATTTGCAATAATAGCACTTATTCTATACATCATTCTTCTCATTATAGTAATTAAATATTCATGAGGTATATTCTTAAGTATAGTTTCTTGCGTTTCCGTAAAGTTAATTACATGTACCTTTACTTCCGTATTATATTTAGCTAAAACTCTAGCAAGTTTCAAAACCTTATCTTTCGCTTTATCACTAGTATGAGGTGGACTTTCAAAATAAATTGCTTCAAGTTTAACACCACGTTTAATAGTAAGGTATCCCGCAACTGGTGAATCTATTCCCCCACTTAGCATAAGTAATCCTTTACCCAAAGTTCCAACTGGATAACCACCTAAGCCTTTAATACCTTCAAAATAAAAAAGCACTTCTTCATTTCTTATTTCAATATTTACTATAAGTTCAGGATTATGAACATCAACCTTTATATCACTAATATTTTTAAGTAAAAAGCCCCCTACTACTTTACTTATTTCCATTGAATTTATTGGATAACTCTTATTACTTCTTTTAGTTACAACCTTAAATGTTTTAAAATCCTTACTACTTACTAAATCTAAAACTTTATTATTAATATCATCTATTTCTAAATTATCTGATGTATATCCCACTAAAAGTTCTTGAATACCAAATACATTTTTTAAATGTTTTATAACTTCATCAAAATCATCAGTTTCAATAAACATTCTACCAAAATCATAATAAGTATTATGATTAATATTCTCTAAAGTAACCTCAATATTATTTTTAAGTTTACTTATAAAAAAGTTCTTATTATCCTTTTTAGTGCTTAATTCACCATATTTTATAATAATTATTTTTTTCATAAATACACCTCTTTCCTTACGTATTTTAACACAAAACAAATAAAAAGACTATTCTTTTTTTAATAGCCTATTTTAAATTACTTAAGTTTTCGTATTCTTCTTTAAATATTTCTAAAAATCTATTTACTTCTTCAGTTGTTGTTACATAAGATAAACTAATTCTTAAAGTATGTTTTGCTCTATTTATATCATTATAAATAGCTATAACACTATTTGATATATCCCCACTTGAACAAGCTGTATTAGTACTTAAATATATTTCATGTTTATCTAAAGCATGTACCATAACCTCAGGCATAACATCCATAACACTAATATTTAATATCTGAGGAATACTATATTTAGTTTTATTTATAATAATATTTGGATATTTACTTAAACTAGAAGTTATTTTATCATTAAGTAAACTTACAAATCTTTCTCTTTTCTCTAAGCCATCACTTGCAAGTCTAATAGCCTTAGATAAAGATGCGATTAAAGGAAGTGGTGGTGTTCCAGGTTTTAAATCATTACTTTTACCACTACCATATATAAGTGGTGTTATTTTAACCATACTGCTTTTATATAAAAAACCAATACCTTTAGGTCCAAATATTTTATGTCCAGACATACTAGCAAGGTCAACATCATGCATATTAACACTAACTTTACCAATAGCTTGAGTCATATCAGAATGAAAAATAGTTCCCATATTTTCTTTCTTTATTATTTGTCTAATCATCTTTAATGGTTGTCTTACTCCAATTTCAGAATTAACAGCACAAATACTTACTAAAATTGTATCTTCTCTAACTTTTTCTTTTAAATCATCAAAATCAATTAAACCTTCTTTATCATTATTAACATAACTTATTTCAAACCCCATTGTTTTTAAATAATCACAAATAGCATATATTGATGGATGCTCAAGTTTTGAAACAATAATATGTTTTCCTTTTTTATGATTAGCAAGAGCTGCTCCGATTAATGCCATATTATTTGCTTCAGTTGCTCCACTTGTATATATAATTTCATCACTCATTATATTAAATATATCACTTAATTCTTTAGTAGTTTCAGTAAGTAAGTCTTTAGATTTTTTACCTAGTTTATTATTTGTTGAAACAGATGCAATATATTCTTTACTTACTTTTAAATAACTATCCATTGCTTCCATACACATTGGTGTAGTACTACTATAATCTAGGTATATCATAAATTCATCACTCCATATTTTAATACATAGTTATTATACCATAAGATTACTCTTTATTAAATTCAGAATTATGTTCTTTAAAAAAATTATAGTATGTAATTACATTGGGTAGTTCTGTCCATTTTTTTGTTTTTACTGGTATTTCATCTAAATCATATATTATGGCTTCATTTAAATTAAGTAAAAATGGTGAATGAGTTGATATAATAAATTGACAATTATAAAATCTTTCTGAGTCTTCTATAAATTTCTTTAATTTTAAAACGTTTTCTGCAGATAAACTATTTTCTGGTTCATCTAAAATATAAATACTATTTGCATCTATTTCTCTTTCCCAAAACATTAAAGCAGACTCTCCATTTGAACACTCAATTATATTATTATTTCCAAGTCTTTCTCTTACAAATTTTGACATGGTATTACTTTTTGCATCGTAACTATTTTTTAATTCTTCATAGTTATCAAATGAACTATTTTTATCATTAAATTTATATTCTAAATATTCTTTACTAAGTCTTTCTTTACTTCTATTTACATTTGAATTAATAGATCTTATATTTAATAAATAATCAAATACATCATCACTTGTTATTACTTTAATTTCACAAGGATATTCATAACTCATTTCATATTCACAATGTTTAACATATAAATCAAAATAAGAACCCTTATTTAATCTTGATTTTCTATCTGCTCCTAGTTTTTCTGCTATTATATTTAAAAGTGTACTTTTACCAGAACCATTACCACCATAAAAAATAGTAATTCTATCAAATTTTATATTCTTAAATGATTTATTTGAAAATAAGTGCATTGGGTAATAGCTATTAAATACCTTTCTTCTTTCTTCGTAACAAACTACACAATGTTCTTGATAATCATCTAGTAAGGTAAAGTTTTTCAAATAAACCATATTACTCCTTCTTTCTTGTCTGTTACAAATGACAAATTATCAAATTTATAATCTGTTCCAATTTTTAGAACAAATCTTACAATATTAGGATTAACATTACCATTTATATCTTTTTCGCCTATGATTTCTTTTCAACTAAATTTTCAAATTTAATATCATCAAATTCTTTAATAGGTTGTTCTTCTTCATAAATGATTTTTTCTATACTTTTAAGTTGAGTAGAAATATCTTTATTTTGTTTATTTCTATATTCTAATGCCTCTATTTGTTCATTTAATACTTTAATCCTATTATTAATTTCTTTTTATTTTAGACATTAATCAAATGTCCTTTAAAATTATTATACTTTATTTTCAATTAAATCTGTAGTCTTTTAATAAAAATTCTTAATCTTTTCTTTTAAAATATAAAATTGTGTTTCAGTAATTAAATTTAAATTTAGTAATTTACTTATTATAGATAAATTAATTGTTTCATCTAAAATATTTTCAATTTCTAATTGTGTTAGTATTTTTTCTTTCTTATCATCTTCTTTCATATTTTAATATCCCCCCTCTCGTTAAATTTTTTTTAATAATAATTTTTCATAAGTAATCTCATTCCTTTCATTCAATACTATTTAAAGTCTTTTAATAAGTTTTCCATTTTTTCTAATTCTTTTTCAGTCATAGGTATCGCTTCTTCTCGTTTTCCATCCCAAACTTCTACACCATCAGGATCCTCTCTTATATGTGGACCCTTTTTACCATTTATTAATTCATCTTCATTATTTGCTATATCTAAAACAGTTATAAATAATCTAATGTTATTATTGGAACTATAGGAGTTAAGATAACCTTTAATAAATACTTTAGTCCCTTTAACAAAAAAATCTTTATATATTTCATAAAGATTTCGGTTAATATTTAAACTAGAATATACTTTTCTTTTATCATATTTAAGAGTAGTTAATCCAAACTTAATATAATCCTGATTATTATCCATTACATTATTAATGGTTCCAGATATTTTTATTTCATTTAAATCTACATTCATATATCATTTCCTTTCGTTTAATTAATTTAAATTATTTAAATAATTTTAAACTTATATTATTTATTATAATTATTTATTAATATTATTTATTCTGTTAGAAGGTACTTGCTATACGCTTTAGTAAATTCTTGCTACTTACTCTAGAAGATATTTGCTAAATATATTTTTCTAGCACTATCGTCATTACCAATTTCAACGTATTTTTTCCTTCTTAATGCTGTTATTGAACTAGATATGGTTCTTTTAGATACTTTTAATAAATTACTTAAATATCTATTACTTGCATAACAATATTCATCTTTCATTGATAAAGTTGTTATTAAACCCATTAATAGTTTAGTAGTAGAAGATAAATCCTCATCAAGTAAAACTACCATTGGTACTTGTACATATTTTAAATTAGTTAAATCCATAATATCATTCTCCTTTTCCTTAATTTTTTGCAACAAAAAAACTTGTAAACATATATTACAAGCCATAACAATTAGTAAACGACTTAAAAGAAATACACAATGTGAAATAAGCGCATCTTTAATGGTTGCTTGAAGTAAAACATAAAATACATATTTCAATCCCTTTTATTCTCTTTATTTTGTTCTTTGAAATGTGTTTTACTTCAAACTTATTTATCTTATATTTCTATAAGATAGGTTCTAACATAAGTCTCCAATCTTACTGAACCTTATTTGCTAACGACTATCTATGTGTCTTCTTTAGCAAATGTGATACTCATACATTACTGTATGATATTCTTTGAATCTTAGATAATTATTATTTTGTAGTTGCTCTAAGATTTTTCTTAGTCCTTTGTTTTTTATTCGGACTGTTTGCTGAATATCTCCTATATATAGATGTGAGATAATTCTTTCAAATCCCTCTGCATATAGATATGCAAATATTTCTTTTACTTTTATTGGTATTAGGTTATTTTTTTTCTATAAAAAGGATATTACGTTTTGTTGTGTTAGCAATGAAAGTAGTAGACTTTTTTCTTTTTTTATGAAGTCGTAAGACAAAATAAAAAAGCACCAATACTCTTTACGACAGTTTGTAGTATTGGTGCATAAATGGGTTTCCAAAGGATCTCCTTTGGCACACAATCCTAGTTGGCAAAATGCCGACTTGTAGTGTGTTACTTATTTGCCATCAAATAAGCTTTGAGGATAATTAACATAATTAGTATGCTCTCACAATTTGAAATGATTTTTTACTGATAATCACTTAAAAAGGGAAATTCAGCATTATTTTGAAGATAAGCATTTATTCCATCAACTAAATTTATATAATTCTCTCTATCTTCTTCAATATTGCTATTTTTTAATACTTCTAAAAAATCTTTATAAACTATTGTTACCATTTTCTTGTTATCACTATTAACTAGCATAATATTATATAATCTATTAAGTTCGTCATTAACAGTTTTAGGACTAGAAATTTTACCTTCAAGCATTGCAGCTTCTTTTGCTCTTTCAAAACTAATTTGTGAATATTTGTTAACTATTTCATTTGCTACAAGATTAATTCTATCATCTTCTAACAAATTACCATTATATTCAAAATGCATACTATCCTCTCCCTTTTCTATTCATTGTTTGGCCATTTGCTTTAATTACAGTTTCAGAATCTAAATGAATTGTATTGTCAGTTCCTCGTAAGACTTCTCTAATAAATGAAGTTCTAATATTATTCATAACTGTTTGCAAACTTCTAGCACCAGTATTTAATTCATATGCTTGTTCAGCAATTAAACCATAAACTTCTTCATCAATTACTGATTGTTTTCCTCGTGCTTCTATCCATTTCTTAAATCCTAATAATGGACTAATAGTAGATTCTCTTAATATTTTTTCTAATGACTCTTTACTATAATCATCAGTATGTAAATATGTATTAAATCTACCTACAAGTTCTCGTTCTAGACCAATGCTCATTAAGTCTTGTGGAGTAATACTGTAAGTTTGTTCTTCAGAAGATTGACTAGTTTGACCAAATCCAATGGTTTGTCTTGCTTCAGTTTTCTTTGAACGCAAATCTGTTAATGCTCCAAGACATACAAAAGTTAATTTTGATGTATCAAATTCAATTTCATTCATATCAAATATACTATTACCAACACGAATATTATATTTTCCACCACCTAGAAAATCTAATAATTGTTGCTGAACTGCTTTCTTCATTTCTAATCCACCACTTCTAGAATAAGCAATTTTATCAAATTCATCAAATACTATAATTCCTCTTTGGGCTTTTTCTAAATCGCTATCTGCTTTTCTATAAAGTTCTTTTAATACATCTGTAATATCTCCACCAACATAACCAGTAGAAGAATAATTTGTTACAGAAGATGATGTAAAAGGAATTCCTAGTTTTTCAGTAATTTCTCTTGTAATTGCTGTTTTTCCAGTCCCTGTAGGACCATCTATAAATATAATTGATCTTTGACTATCAGGTATATCTTCCATTTCAGCTAACAGTTGATTATTAATTATATTATAAAATAATCCTTCAGCAGCTACTTCTTGACCAATAAATTTTCTTTGAATTTCATCAAGTAATTGCCATACACTATCATCAAATTTTACTGTTTTTTGTTGCTTTTGTGTTTGTATTAATGGTTTTGGGTCACCTTTTTTCAATGGTGAAGTTGCAAATAATGACGAACCTAATCCAACGTTATTTCCTTTTGGTGAATCTTTCTTACTAACACTACCATCTATAAGCGTGTAATTCTCTAATGCTCTAAACAAAGGGTGTTCACTAATAAATATACCGCCACCTTTTAAATTATATTTATCTTTATAATATTCAAGAATTTCTGAACCACTTAAACTAATATGTTGTAATGAACTAATTACAACTTCAGGTGTAACAAAATTGATCGTATTACCCCGGTTTCTTTCTTTGAGAATAGTTACTAAATCTAATTTTATATTTTTGTCAAAAAATTCTTCATATTTTTCATCTTCTATTGGTGTTATATCACTTTCCTTAATGCCAATAAAATCAAATAAATTATCTAATTTAATGTCATCATATTGAGAAAATATTTCCTTCAAATTTCCTTCCACTAATAATCCAGCAATAAAAAGTGCCAATACTTTCTTATCTAGTTTAGTAAATTCATAATCTTTTGTATCAAGTATATCTTTAACAGTTCTATTTAAGCTTTTATCTTTAATTATTGAATATATATCCATTGCTTTGTTAAGAAATAATTGAGTTTCTTCGCTTAAATCACTATAATTCATATTCTAAACCTCCGTATACAATAAAATTGTACCAAAAATTAGAGAATTTGTATATTCATTTGACACTTTTCATTAAAATAAAATATTTGTAATATTACATATTCTTACTTTTATAATACGCTTAATGAATAACAATAATCATATACATTTAATTTTTGATTAAGTTTTTTAGTAAGTTTTTTATATTCCTTTATTTTAGTATGCTGATTATCACTACCTTTAATACCTCGTTCTAAATCATAACCTTTTTCAGTTAGCCTCTTGTGATACATATCTTGTAACCTAGATAATTGTAATTTATCTTTGATATATTGTTTTTTAGATATAGTATATCTTTCAGTTTTAGTTCTATTATCTAATTTTTTAACTAGTGGAACTACTACACAATGAATATGTGGTGTTTCTTCATCTAAATGGACCGTGGTGTGAAGTATTTGCTCTTTTTTATAACCTAAATCATTATAAACAAATTCCATACAAGTATCTGCCCATTCTTTTATTTGTTCTCTAGACATATCTTTAAAGAAATTATGAGAAGCAGTCATAACTAATTCATCAGCAACGCAATTTCTTGAACTATTTAACATTTCGTGGTATCTTTTCTTTCTATCAGCTCGTTCGGTTTTTATTCGTTCTTCGTGTTCATTTTTATATTCTTTTGTTAATTCATCAAAACCTTTTACATACTTAACATTTAATGGGACGAGTTCAATATTATTTTTACTTAATTCTATTTTAATATCTTTATTTGATTGATATGCTTTTTTTCTCTTTTATTGTGTGATCCTATTTGTGCTAAATCAGGTATAGTCATAATAGGTTCACTTCTAAATATTGCATAATTTAATTCCATATATCATTTTTCCTTTCTTTTTACACAACAAAAAAAGATATGTCGTTAAACATACCTTTAATAATTTCATAACCAATTACTTTCAAAATACTTATAAGAAAATTACTTATTTTAATATCAAAACGAGGACATTTATATATTAATTGATATTAAAATTTCTAAATTATAACCACTATCTACATCTTCTTTAGGTTTTAAATAAAATACTGTTCTTTTAATTAACCCTTGAAAATAAAGTAAATCTATATTTTTCATATTATTTGCCATTTGTCCTAGACCAAATTAAAAGGTATTATAACAAAAAAAATAATAAAAAACTTAACTATTTTTTATTATTTGTATTCTTCTAATAATCTTTTATGTATACCAGGCTCAATAACATTTATAGCATTAATTGCTTGTTCTAAACTATTTTTAAAATTTCCTTTATAGAAATTAATTTCTGCTTTTTGAAGTCCTAAATCTACTTCTTTATTTGTAACTCTATATCTATTACCATAAACAATTGCAGTTTCAGCCATTTTAGCTGTTTTTACAGTTTCATTAATAGTATTATATACTTTTAATACTAAATCTCTTGCAGTATCTACCCTTAAATTTAAGGTTTTTATTGATATAGGTCTTTTATCAAGTTCCTTTACCATTTCATTAATAGCAAGAGTTGCTTCACTTAATTCAACATAATAGTTTTTAGGTATAACTGGTAGTTTATAACTTCTTACTTTTTCTTTAGCTTGAATTAAAATATCTTTTATTTGATCTAATTCTTCTCTTGCTCTATTTTCATCTTCTTTTAGACTTCCTAAAGTTCTTAGGGCAATAGTTAATTTTTCTTCAGTTTTACTAAGCTTATTATTAATTATTTCCATTTCTTTAGATAATTTTGAAAATGCTAATGTTTTACTTCTTTCAAGTTCTACTACATGATCATACGAATTTCTAATATCATTAAATTCTTCTTTTATTTCGCCAATAACTGATACTTCTTCATCTTGTAAATCATAACTATATTTAATGTCATCAATTTTTCTATATAATTCATTATTAATTTTTTCTAATTTTGATACTTTAATTAATATACTTCTTTTAAATTCTTCATAAGTTTTTCTAGTAATTCTTTCTTTATCAAAATCATTATATAATGAATCAAAATAATCTAACATTGTTTTAAGTTCAAATACAGAATCTACTACATTTAAAACATTAAGTCTATCAAATGCATCTTGTATTTTTTTATTTGCTTCAGTTACATTATATTCAATATTTAAATAATCTAAATTATATCCTTCAAGTTTCATTCTATGTGATATATCTTCAATTTCTTCAATTCTCTTAGGTATTAAGTTATTACCTAGATTTACAATTATTTTAGTTTCATTAATAACTATCTTAAGATTTCCAATTATATCATCAATAGCTTTTACTATTTTTCCAACTTCTAAATATTCATTATTATCCATAGCTATTTCAAAAGCACTAAATAGTTTATCTACATTTTCAAATTGTAAATCTAAGGGGGTTTTTATTATTTTAAAGTCATCAATATTATTATTGTATAAGTTAATTATATCTCTATATTCTGCTTTAAGTTTAATTATTGTTTCTCTATTTCTTTCTTCACTTAAAGTTATTTCTCTTATTTCTTCTAGTAAAAAATCTGCTTTAGTTTTTAAATAATTAATATTTACATCAACTTCAATTAATTTTTTCTTTAATTTATCATATTCTTTTTCATTATAAGCATCTTGTAATTCAATAATATCATCAGTTATTTTAGGTATTTCTGTATCTCTTATATCAATAAATCTTTGTTGCCAGTCATCAAATCTTTTTTTTAGTTCTTTATTATTTACTAAGGCTTCAACCTTATTTAATTCTGACATAATATTGGAAGATATTATTAGATTTTTTTCTCTTTCTAGAATGTTTATTTCATTATTTAAATCTTTACGATATTTTTTATTCATTAAAAGCAAAACAATTACAACGATTATCATTGTAACTACATAGTACGCTACTGCTATAAGTAAGAATGTTTCTTTTGTCATTACACTACCACCTTACTATAATAATTCTATCATATAATTCATTATTTTAAAATTCAGAAATCAAAATTTCTTTAATTTTGTTATAAATTGTCAAATTTTGATGACAAAACAAAAAGACTTATTGTATTAACTCTATAAAAATTTATGTTAATTAAGGTCTTGAATATTTTATTTTATTTATGTTATACTTTTATTAGGTAAGTGTGAATTCCACACCACCAGTGATTAGCAATACTATCCTATGACTTCAATAAGCCATTGGATAGCATTTTTTATTTTATCTAA